>OIYW01000426.1_pt1 | contig 40676 bp, 34 predicted proteins | sample 1588351 | NCBI WGS metagenome assembly OIYW01 (sample SAMN03283268) | human gut metagenome | biome: human-associated habitat; material: feces | host: Homo sapiens | place: USA | collected 2013 | reverse complement strand
TAAAAAAGCAGACACCCACACTTTTGTGAGTGTCTACTTTCATTTTACAGGTGCACAGAGCGGTCTGTGTCCTGTCTCTTTCTTTTTCCCGGGAAAGGGCGCTCTGTTTTTCCATTTGACACGCGGCAAGGGCTCATGCTACAATTTTATGGAGAAAAAGCAAAGCGGCAAGAGGGTTTCCCGCCTTGTGAAAGTGGGGGAGTATGGATGGCAACGATCTATGACATTGCCAGTAAGACAGGGTATTCCGCGTCCACAGTGGCCCGGGCCTTGAGCGGGAAGGGCTATTGCAGCCCGCGGGCCAAGGCGGTCATCCTGCGAGCGGCGGAGGAGATGGCCTATGTTCCGCACCAGGCGGCCAAGACCCTGAAAAATAACATTACCAACAAGATCATGATGTGCATTCCCGACATTATGAATCCCTATTATTTTGCCATGATTCACGGCGCGGCAGTGGCGCTGGAGCGGTTTGGCTACAGCATTTTGCTGGAGTACACCATGCACAGCCCGGAAAAGGAGCTGGAGGTTCTGGACTCTCTGAAAGGGCATTTTGTGGACGGGGTGATTTTTGGCTCCTTCGACTATACGCCGGGGCTGATTCAGGCTATTGAGGACATGGGCCTCCCCACGGTGATTACCAGCTACTATCAAAGCCCGGGCGGCTTCAACGATTATGACTGCGTGTATATTGACCAGCCCCGCGCGGCCTGGATGGCGGCCCGCCACTGCCTGGAAAAGGGGCACAGAAAGATTGCGTTTTTGGGAGGAAATGCCAAAGAACAGAACACCCGGGAGCGCTTTGAGGGCTATAAACGGGCCCTGGAGGAAGAGCAGGTGCCCATTTCCAAGCCTTTGATTATCCATGCGAACTTTACCCGGGAGGGGGCTTACCGGGCGTTTACCGAGTTTCTGCAGCGGGGGGAGGAATGCACCGCGGTGGTGGCCTGCAACGATTTGATGGGTGTGGGCTGTATGAGGGCCTGCGTGGACTTTGGCCTGAAGGTTCCAGAGGATATCTCGATTGTGGCCCTGGACAACACAGAGTACTGCCTGTGCACCACCCCCTCTATGACTTCAGTGGACATGCTGCAGGGCCAGGTGGGCCAAGAGGCAGCCAATTTCGTGATGGACCGCATTGTCAACAAGCGGAATTTCCAGAAGAACATGGCGTTTACCCCTGTGCTGGTGGAGAGGGAATCCGTGCGGGAGATTTCCCCGGTGGATTGAGAATCCCAGCGCCTTTGAAGAGTGTGAACAGGATAGAATGTAAAAAGCGGGAGCCGCCGGCAGTTTTAAGCCGGCGGCTCCTTTTCTGCTGAAAGGCCCTGCTGTTCCCGGGCCTTGGAAGCTTTATATTGGGCACCCCACTGCTCCATGGCTTGGATGATGGGCCGCATGGATTCCCCCAGCGGGCTCAGGGAGTATTCCACCCGGGGCGGCACTTCGGGATACACTGTGCGGGTGACCAGGCCGTCCTCCTCCATGGAGCGCAGGCTGTCGGTGAGCACCTTTTGGCTGATGCCCTCCAGGCTTTTGCGCAGCTCGTTGAATCGCCAGGGGCGCGCCAGCAGGTTGCGCAGGATCAGCAGCTTCCACTTGCTTCCAATCAGCTGCACAGTGGTGGCCACGGGACAGGCGGGCATTTCCTCTTTTGTCAGCATTCATTCCGCTCCCTTCTACTGCCCCCTATTATAAAGGGGGGATTTTCCCTTTGCAAGAGGTTACAAAAAGGTGACCCGGTAATAAAAAGGTGCGTACTTGTGATGGGGCCAAGTCCCTGCCATAATGAAAGCACAGAGAGCGAAACAGCCCTCTGAATCCAAAACGGGAGGTCAACATCATGGCACTGTCAAATCTCTTCGGATGGAACAAGAAGGACGATACAGCTCCCGCCGCTGCTTGCGGCACCGCCTGCGGCGCTGGGGACAAGCCGGAAGAGAAACCTGCCGCTTGCGGCACTGCCTGCGGGGCCGGGGACAAGCCGGAGGAAAAGCCCACCGCTTGCGGCTCTGCCTGCGGCGCTGACGATAAGTAATCTGTTCTATCCCCATCACACCCGTTCCCGGCGGGAAGCTGCCTGCCGGGGACACACGAAATCTCACTCGGTCCATCCGATTTACTATAAAGCGAGGTCAAAGACGATGAAACAGTATTTTTCCTTTCAATGGCACATCACCGATGCATGTGACCAGCGCTGCAAGCACTGCTACATCTTCTCTGAAGACACCTGCAAACACCTGGATTCCATGACCTGGGAGCAGATGAGCGACACCTTTTTCAACTGCCTGGATTTCTGCCGGGTGTATGACCGGCTGCCCTACTTCTACATCACCGGCGGCGACCCCATCCTGCATCCCGATTTCTGGAAGCTGCTGTCCCTTATGAAAGAGCATGGCGTTCCCTTTACCATCCTGGGCAACCCTTTCCACCTGAACGACGAGGTCTGCCGCAGGCTGAAAGAATACGGCTGCGAAAAATACCAGCTTTCCCTGGACGGGATGCGTCAAACCCACGACTGGTTCCGCAGGCCGGGCAGCTTTGACATCACCCTGGAGAAGATCGGCTGCATCAACCAGGCGGGCATCCGCAGCGTGGTGATGACCACCGTTTCAGGCACAAACATCGGGCAGGTGCCGGAGATCATCGACGCGGTGGTGCAGGCCGGGGCCGATGTCTTTGCCTTTGCCCGCTACTGCCCCACCAGCGAGGAGAAGGATGTGGGTGTCGCGCCCCAGCGCTACCGCCAGCTGTTGGCGGACTGCGACAAAAAGTTCAAGGCGTATGAGGCGGCGGGCTGCCAGACTTACTTTAACAAGAAAGATCCCCTCTGGACGCTGTACGAATACGAGACCGGCGCGTTCAAAATCCCGGAGACGGTGGAAGAGGGAATGATCTACGGCGGCTGCAACTGCGGCAACTGCCACTTGACCATTCTCCCCACCGGCGACATTTACGCCTGCCGCCGGGTGCAGAACAGCAGGGTGGGCAACGCACTGGAGGACCGGCTGGCGGACGTGTGGGTCTGCCAGATGGAGGCCTACCGGGAGTACTCGAAGTTTGAAAAATGTTCCAAGTGCGAACTGCTGGCCTTCTGCCGGGGCTGCCCAGCGGTGGCCAGCGGCAAGGATGGCGATTTCTACGCCGCCGATCCCCAGTGCTGGAAGGAGGTGGTCTGATATGAGGACCGTGATGGAAGCGATCCTGCACCGCCGGGCCATCCGCCGGTTTGACACCCGGCAGGTGGAAGAGGGGGTCCTGGCGCAGATTCTGGAAGCCGGGCTCTACGCGCCCAGCGCGGGCGGCGGGCAGCGGCCGTTGTTCGTGGTCTGCCAGAACCGGGAGCTGAATCTGCTGCTGGGGAAAAATAAGAGGGCCCACTCCCAGCCCCGCATGGCCAAGGGCGGCCAGTATGTCTCCAAAGAGCAGCCCAGCATTGCCGACGACCCCCGCCTCACCGACGCCTTTTACGGCGCGCCCACAGTCATCACCCTGTTTGGGCCCAAGGGCTTTCTCTTCACCCCGGAGGACTGCGCCGTGGCGGCGGAGAACATGATGCTGGCCGCGGACGCGCTGGGGGTGGGCTCCTGCTACATCGGCCAGGGGTGGACCGCCTTTGCGGGGGACGCCGGGCAGCAAGTTTTGCAGAAGTGGGCCATCCGCCCGGACTACTACGCGGTGATGCAGCTGCTGTTGGGCTACCCCCGGGAAGGAGACCCCCATCCCGCCCCCAAGCCCCGAAAGGAGGGGCGGGTCCTCCGGGTGTGAAGAGCCGGAAGATTTTTTGAAAAGACCCTTGACTCTGACGCTGGGTCATGGTGTATCCTGTTCTCATCACGGAAGGAGGATGGGAACATGAGGACTGTGAAGGAAGTGAGCCGGCTGACCGGAGTGAGCGTGCGCACCCTGCAATATTACGACCGGATCGGCCTGTTGTGCCCTGCCTGCCGCACCCAGGCAGGCTACCGGCTGTACGACCAGGGTTCCCTGGAACGGCTCCAGCAGATCCTGCTGTTCCGGGAGCTGGGCTTTCCCCTAAAGGAGATCGGGGCCATTCTAGACAGCCCTGGTTTTGACCGGGAAAAAGCCCTGGAACAGCAGATCGCCCTGCTAGAGCTTCAGAAGGAGCGCTTGGAAGGCATCCTGTCCTTGGCCCGTGAGATCCAGAAGACAGGAGTGATACCCATGGAATTTTCCACCTTTGACACCTCGCAGATCGACGCTTACCGGGAAAGGGCCCGAAAGCAATGGGGCCGCACACCGGAATTTGCGGAATTTGAGGAGCGCTCCCAAGGCAGGAGCCGGGAACAGGAGCAGGAAGCCGCCGCGGGGCTGATGGACCTCTTCGCGGGGTTCGGCGCCCTTCGGTCCCAAGGGCCAGCCTCCCCAGAGGCACAGCGGCAGGTCAAGGCCTTGCAGGACTACATCACGGCCCATTTCTACCGCTGCACGGACCAGGTCCTCTCTCAGCTGGGAGAGCTGTATGCCAGCCAAGAATTTACCGCCAGCATTGACCGGGCAGGCGGGGCGGGCACGGCCGCCTTCGTCCGGGAGGCCATCCGCCTTTTCTGCGGCCAAGAGGCATAAAAAGAGAGCCGTCCAGAGAGGTCTGGGCGGCTCTCGCTCTGCCGGTTGTAAGGGGTCACAGGCTGTCCATAAAGTAGGCGTTGGTCCCGGCGAACAGGCCCCGGCTGTCCCGCACCTGAACGCGGAACCAGCCCTCTGTCCCCGAAAGGGGGAACTGGGCCTGGGTCAGGGTCTCTCCGGGGGAGACCACCGCCTTGTAGGAGTCCCGCCCCTCCACGGTGACGAAGATTTTCTCTACAGGGGAGGTCTTTACCTGCAGCATCCCGTTCTCAATGGAGAGGCCCTTCAGCTGGGGGCCCTGGGACCAGTAGAACCGGCCGGCCCGCAGGGCCTCGATCACGGCGGGGTAGCTGAGCTCCCGGGCGGCGATCTGCACAAACCCGCCGAAGGAGTCGTTGAGGGGATGGCCCAGGGGCAGGCGGTCGTGGTTGTCATCGGTGGCCAGGGCAAACGGCCGCTGGCCGCAGCGGAGCATCTCGTCATAAACCTGGGGATTGAAGCCGTACAGACCGTCGTGCTCGCAGCCGTGGTTGTAGATCTCCATGGCGAACAGGCCCTTCAGGCCGCTGTAATCCCGCCAGTCCTGCAGGGACCAGTAGGGGTGGTTGTAGCACACCAGAAAGCCCAGGTCGTTCATCTCCTGGATGTAGCGGTTGAGGTCCTCCAAGTCCCCGTAGGCGCAGGCGGGCAGGGGAGAGGCCTGCTTCTCGGCGGCGTGGACGCTGGGGTCCGTGTCAAGCAGGTTTAAATGATAGCACTTGCGCACCGGCCAGTCCCGGCCGGGCGCGGGCTCCTCTGTCAAGTCCACCTCCAGGGCCGCCAGGGCCAGAAAGCCCTCGTCGTTGAGCTGGGTGTGGTTTTCATAGCGCCGGTGGTCCGTGAAGGCCACGATGGAATAGCCCTGCTCCTGGTAGGCAGCCTTGATCTGCTCCGGGGTGAACTCCCCGTCGGAGAGGGTGGTGTGGCAGTGCAGGTTGGCCTTGTAATAGCCGGCCTCTGGCAAAAGGATCTGGTCTTTCATGCTGGCACCTCCTGTTATTTCAGCCCGTCCTCAATGCGGCACTCCCGAAAGTAATATTCCCGGTCGTGATCGCCGATCTCCCGCAGCACCCGGCAGGGCACGCCCAGGGCCACCACGCCCGCCGGGATGTCCTTGGTCACCACGCTGCCCGCGCCGATGACCGAGTTCTTCCCAATGGTCACTCCCGGCAGGATGACCGCTCCCGCGCCCACCCACACATTGTCCTCAATGCGGATGGGGAAATTGTACTGAAAGCCCTTCTCCCGCAGTTCCGGCTCGATGGGGTGCCCTGCCGCGGAGATGGTCACATTGGGGCCGAACATCACATGGTCGCCGATGTACACGTGGGTGTCGTCCACCAGGGTCAGGTTGAAGTTGGCGTAGACAAAGTTCCCCAGGTGGGTGTGGCTGCCCCAGTTGGCCCGCAGGGGCGGCTCGATATAGCAGCCCTCGCCCATGTCGGCGAAGATCTTCCGCAGCAGCTCCTGGCGCCGCTCCATCTGGGAGGGGCGGGTCATATTGTAGTCGTACACCAGCTCGTTGAGGGCCCGCTGCTGGGCCTGGAGCCGTTCATCGGTGCAGTCGTAGAGCTTGCCGCTCTCCATGCGCTCTTCCGGGGTCATCATAGGGAAACCTCCTGTTCCAGCATTTGGGCAAACAGCGTGTTGGCCCAGGCGAACCAGGGCCGGGTGAATTTTGTGGGGTCATCGGCGTCGAAGCCCTCGTGCATAAAGCCGGTCCCGGCGTGGGTGCGGGCCAGGGCCTCCAGGCACTCCCGCTTTTCGGCGGGGTCGGTGCTGGTGAGGATCTGCATGATGAGCCCGATGTGCCAAATGTACCGGTGGGGCGTGTGGGGGCTGCCGACGCCCTTGGCGGCCCTGCCCACAAAGTAATAGGGGTTGTCCTCTGAGAGGACGAACCGCCGGGTGTTCTGGTAGATAGGGTCCTCCGCGGGCTTGTAGCCCAGATAGGGGATGGCCAGCAGGCTGGGGGAGTTGGCGTCGTCCATCAGGTTGTAGTTGCCAAAGCCGTCGGTCTCGTAGGCGTAGATCCTGCCGTACTTGGGGTGGTCGTAGACGCCGTAGGTCTCGATGCCGTCCCGGATCTCCTCCGCCAGGCTGCGGCAGCGCTCCTCCAGCACCTTGTCCGCATACCCGGCCTGGAGCAGCTCTACGGCGTAACCCAGGGCCACCACCGCCATCATGTTGGAGGGGATCAGATACCCGAACTTGCAGGCGTCGTCCGAGGGGCGGAAGCCGGACCAGGTCATGCCCGTGGTGTTGACCGGCCGCCCGTGGCCGCCCATGGGCAAGGTGTCGCTTTTAGGGCAGTTCTCCCGGATGAACCAGTAGGGCGAACGGTCGTGGCGCTGCTCGGTGGTGAAGGTGTCCACAATGGCCTGCACCATCAGCCGGAACTCCTCGGTGAAGATGGAGGCGTCCCCAGTGGCTTCATAGTATTGATGGGCCAGGTACAGGGGCGCGCAGAGGGAGTCCACCTCATATTTCCGCTCCCAGATCCAACCGCTTTGGAAATTGCTGAAGTCGTGTTCGCTGAACCCCTGCTGGGGCGCCCGGTTGAAGGCGTTGGAATAGGGGTCTAAGTTCACATAAAACGCATACTTCTGAAGGACGCTCTTCAGGATGGCCTGTAAGTCCTTGTCTTCCTTGGCATACTTCACATAGGGCCGAAGCTGGGCGGCGCTGTCCCGCAGCCACATGGCGGGGATGTCCCCGGTGATGACAAAATAGCTGCCGTCCTCCAGCTGGGTTACGGTGGTCTCGATGGTGTTCAAAAAGCACTGCTTGGCCAGAGGCGCCAGGTCCGGGAATGCTCTACGGGCCCTTTCCTCCAGCTCCTGCGCCTTTTGCAAAAGGATCTTTGGGATCATGGTCCTGTCTCCTCTCCGAAACTGCCCCCTGGGGGCTTAGGGCCATTGTAGCACAAGCGTCCGCCGATGACCAGAGGGGAAGGGGTGTTTTTCCAAAAAGAAAGGGAGAGCTTTCAAAAAGCTCTCCCTTCTATACTGCGGCGTAAACTCAGTGGGCGTCACAGGCGCACTCTTCACACTCGGTCAGCTCGCCCACAATGGGGGTGGGATCGATGCCCTGATTCCTGTAATAGTCCGCCACGGCGGCCTTGATGGCCTGCTCGGCCAGCACGGAGCAGTGGACCTTCACCGGCGGCAGCCCATCCAGGGCCTCCATCACGGCCTTGTTGGTCAGCTTCAGGGCCTCGTCAATGGATTTGCCCTTGATCATCTCCGTGGCCATGCTGCTGGTGGCAATGGCCGCCCCGCAGCCGAAAGTCATAAAAGAGACATCGGTGATGATATTGTTTTCAACTTTAATGTACATCCGCATGATGTCGCCGCACTTGGGGTTGCCTACTTCGCCCACGCCGCTGTAGTCCTTCATCTCACCCACATTGCGGGGATTGGCGAAATGGTCCATCACTTTTGCGCTGTATGCCATAAAAAGTCAGTCCTTTCGTTTCAGCTTATTTCATCCGCGCCGCCGGGATTCATTTAGCCCGGGGCAAAGTGGTGTCACATATACGGGTCGTAATTGACCTTGCCCTGCTGGATGGCGTCCCACAGGGGGGACATGGAGCGCAGCCGCTCGATGATGGGGGGCAGCACTTCCAGAATGTAGTCGATGTCCTCCATGGAGTTGTAATCGCCGAAGGAGAGCCGCAGGGAGCCGTGGGCCACCTCGTGGGGCAGGCCCAGGGCCAGCAGCACATGGCTGGGGTCCAGAGAGCCGCTGGTGCAAGCGGAGCCCGAGGAGGCGCTGATGCCCTTCAGGTCCAGCATCAGCAGTAGGCTTTCACCTTCCACCCCCTGGAAGCAGAAGCTCACGTTGCCGGGCAGCCGGCGCTCCCGGTCGCCGTTTAAGCGGCAGCGCGGGATCTTCAGCAGCCCGTCGATGAGCTTGTCCCGCATGGCGGTCAGCTTCACCCGGCGCTCCTCCATGGTGGCGCAGGCCCGCTCCATGGCAGTGGCCAGGCCCACAATGGAGGCCACGTTTTCCGTGCCGCCCCGCTTGCCCCGCTCCTGGGCGCCGCCATCCATGTAGTTCTGGATGGAGACCCCGCTGCGGATATACAGAGCGCCCACTCCCTTGGGAGCGTGGAGCTTGTGGCCGGAAAGGGAGAGCATGTCGATATTCTGCTCCTTCACGTCAATGGGCACGTTGCCCACAGCCTGCACCGCGTCGGTGTGGAACAGCACCCCGTGCTTCTTGCAGATGGCGCCGATCTCCGGAATGGGCTGAAGGGTGCCGATCTCATTGTTGGCGTACATAATGGTCACCAGGCCCGTCTCCTCGGTGATGGCGGCCTCCAGCTCCTGGGGCCGGACAATGCCGTTTTCGTGGACAGGCAGGTAGGTGACAGTGAAGCCCTCCTTTTCCAATGCCTGGCAGGTGTGCAGCACCGCGTGGTGCTCGAAAGCGGAAGTGATAATATGGGTCTTGCCCTTTTTCTTCATGGCGTGGGCCGCGCCCTTAATGGCCCAGTTGTCGCTTTCGGTGCCGCAGCTGGTAAAGTAGATTTCCCGGGGCTGGGCGCCCAGGCAGCGGGCCACGGCCTCGCGGGCCTCTTCCAGGGGCTTTTTGGCCTCTTGGCCCAGGGAGTACAGGCTGGAGGGGTTGCCATACACTTCCTTATAAAAGGGCAGTATGGCCTCCAGCACCTGGGGAGCGACAGCGGTGGTGGCGGCGTTGTCCGCGTAAACCTTTCTGCTCATGTGTGTTCATCCTTTCTATCTGTCACGGGAAAGAGGACTTTCCCCTAGCGTTTGTGTGGAACGAGATAAATATACACCATTTTAGTATACATTTCAATACCCTGCGGGGGTGGCCGCGAAAAAAATTTCAAAAGCCCAGGGGCACCGGCAGAATAGGCCGCAGCCCCTGGGCCGAAACTAGGGGGAGAAAAGAAGCGCCCTTCCGCCCCGCTTGACAGGGAGAGGGCAAAACGCTACAATAATAACCAATAGGCTAGGGAAAACCTCTCCAGCGCGCAATGTCCCGCAGGGCGGGAAATCGTTTCTTTTGGCATCGCTGCGGCAGAAGCCGCATGTATTTTGATAGAGCGGAAACAAGGGCCGGGCCCAAGCAGCAGGGGCGCGCCGCGGCAGGCGGCTGCCCAAGAAGGGGAAGCGGGAAGGCTTCCCCAGCCCGGGAAAATAGCAAAGCGGGAAGGCCAGCGCCGGAGGACAGCTTTGTCCGGCGCTTATACGGCTGTTATCTTTTCCCGCCCCACAGGCTGCAGAAAGGCTGCTTGATGGGACTGCCGGCCCCCTTTCACGAAAGCAAAAGAAGATGTAGGAGAAAAAGAGAAGAAAGACCACGTTTAAGGAGGAACAGCAGGTGGCAGAAAAGGAAAGAAAGAATAACCGCACACGCCGCGGCACGGCGGCAGAGAAGGGGTCACGCCAGCAGGACCAGGTCCTGAGCGGGGCGCAGGAGGCGCCCAAGATTGGAAAGATTGCAGGCCCCAAGAAGGCAGAGCGCAGCAGCCAGCGCGCCCGCGGCAAGGCAGCGGAAAAGAAGGGCGAGCCCAAACGGGCAGAGGCGAAAAAGCAGGAGAGCAAGCCGGCGGAAAAGGCTGCTGGCAGAAAAAAGGCAGAAAGTGCCCGCAAGCCCTCCAGCCGGGGGGGCAGAAGGTCCCAGAAGCCTGTGCTGAGCCAGACCGCCGCCCAGGTGGAGGCCCTGCGGGCCCAGCAGGCGGCCCAGGAAAAGCAGGCCGCCAAGCGCGGCCGGGGCAGGCCCCGGAAGTCCCAGAAGCCGGCTGTCAAGGTGTACTTCCTGGGGGGGCTCAATGAGATCGGAAAAAACTTTACTGTGTATGAATGCCAGGGGGACATGGTCATCGTGGACTGCGGCCTCTCCTTCCCCGATGAGGATATGCCCGGCGTGGACAGCGTGATCCCCGATTTCACCTTTGTGGAGAAGAATTGGGACCGCATCCGGGGCGTGGTGATCACCCACGGCCATGAGGACCACATCGGCGCGGTGCCCTACCTTTTGAAGAAGCTGAACGTGCCTGTGTACGGCACGGCTTTGACCATTGGCTTGATTGAGGGCAAGCTGAAGGAGCACAATCTGAACAGCTCCGCCAAGCTCCATGTAACCCCGGCGGGCTCCCACATCCAGCTGGGCTGCATGGATGTGGAGCTTATCCATGTGAACCACTCCATCGCGGACGCGGTGGCGCTGGCCATTCACAGCCCGGCGGGGACCATCATCCACACCGGCGACTTTAAAATTGACATGACTCCCGCCGAGGGCGGCATGATCGACCTGGCCCGCTTTGCCGAACTGGGTAAGGAGGGGGTGCTGGCCCTGCTGGCGGACTCTACCAACGCGGAGCGCCCCGGCTTTACCCAGACCGAGCAGACTGTGAACAACTCTTTGGATTCTTTGTTTATGCGGGCCGAGGGCAAGCGGATTATTGTGGCCACCTTTGCCTCTTCCATCAGCCGGGTGCAGATGATCATTAACTGCGCCGTCAAGTACGGCCGCAAGGTGGCCCTCTCCGGCCGGAGCATGGTCAACGTCATGGGCATCGCTACAGAGCTGGGATATCTCCATGTACCCGACGGAGTGTTGGTGGATTTGAACATGATCAACCGCTATGAGCCCGGCCAGCTGGTGCTCATCACCACCGGCAGCCAGGGCGAGCCCATGTCCGCCTTGACCCGTATGGCCTTCTCCGACCACCGGCAGGTGGCCATCAACCCCAACGACTTCATCATCATCTCCGCCCGGCCCATCCCCGGAAATGAAAAGACGGTGGGCGCCGTGGTGGATGAGCTGCTCAAGCAGGACTGCACCGTTATCTACGAGAGCATGTACGAGGTCCACGTCTCCGGCCACGCCTGCCAGGAAGAGCTGAAGATGATGCAGGCCCTGACCAAGCCCAAGTACTTCATCCCGGTTCACGGCGAGCAGAAGCACCTGCGAAAGCACGCGGGCCTTGCCATGGCCATGGGCATGCCCCGGGAGAATATCTTCATCGGAAACATTGGCAACGTGCTGGAGCTCCACGAGGACCACATGAAGCAGCTGGGAGACGTGCCTGCCGGCGATGTGCTGGTGGACGGCCTGGGCGTGGGCGATGTGGGAAGCATTGTGCTGCGGGACCGGAAGCACCTCTCGGAGGACGGCCTGATTGTGGCGGTGTGCTCCATCGACGCCCAGAGCGGCAAAGTGGTCTCCGGGCCGGATATCGTTTCCCGCGGGTTTGTTTACGTCCGCGAGTCCGAAGCTCTTATGGACGAAGCCCGGGATTTGGTGTATAATACTCTGGAGGAGTGCGCCAGAAACCGCGTGCGGGATTGGAGCGGCATGAAGCAGAGCATTAAGGACGAGCTCTCCCGTTTCCTGTACCAAAAGACCCGCCGCAACCCCATGATCCTGCCCATTATCATGGAGGTGTAAGGGGGCCGCTCTCGGAAAAGTATGCCAGGTGAGGAAGTGAGCCGAAAGTGAGGCGGAAAAAGGTTTGGGTTGTTTCGCCCCTGTTTTATTTGATGGTGGGGGCCATGGCCCTCATGGCCCTTGCCATGTACCGGTACGACAAGATCCTCTGTGTGGTGGAGCTGACCGCCGCCGGCCTTTCTGGGGTGGCGGTGCTGGTCTCTGACCTGCTCTACCGCCGCAATATCTCCACAACGGTGAAAAGCGCCAAGCGGGTCCTTTCCGGAGAGGAAGAGGCCGCTTTTCAGGCCTTTGCCCTGCCGGTGGCCGTGGTGGCCCCCGCGGGGGATATTGTGTGGGTAAACGAGGCATTCACCGGTTCTCTTTGCAGCGGGAAAAGCTGCCTGGGGGACAACATCCTCAAATATATCTACCCCAAGACCTTCCGCCAGGTGATGGGGGAGCGGGGCGCGGCGGTGTCTCATAACGGCCGGGAGTACACGGTGTACGGGTCCCGGGCCCAAGAGGGCTACCTCCTCTACTTTGTGGACGACACCTATTTTAAGGCTGTCAGCAAGGAGTACCGGGAGAAGCGGCCGGTGGTGTGCCTGGCCGCCTTCGACAACCGGGAGGAACTGGTGCGGGACAGCTATGGCGGGGACGATTCCCGCATCACCGGTGAAGTGGACCAGGTTATGCGCCAGTGGGTCATCCAGGAGATGGGCGGCTTTATCCGCCGCCTGGACAACCAGCGGTACCTGTTTGTGGTGGACGACGCCCACATCGAGATGGCCAAGCAGAAGCGCTTCCACGTGCTGGACGAGGTGCGCGAGATCCGCAGCGCCCGCAACAATATGAGCGCCACCATCTCCATCGGCGTGGGCCGCGGGGCCAAGGACGTGGCCGAAAGCGAACGCTGGGCCCGCCAGGCTTTGGACATGGCCCTGGGACGGGGCGGCGACCAGGTGGCTGTCAAGCAGGAGGGGGATGCCTATGAGTTCTTCGGCGGCCTTTCCAAGGGCGTGGAGAAGCGGGATAAGGTCCGCACCCGGGTAATTGCCGCCACCCTCACCGACCATGTGAAGGCCAGCGACCAGGTGTTTGTCATGGGCCACAAGAACTCGGACCTGGACAGCGTGGGCGCGGCCGTGGGCATGTGGGCCGCCATTCACAAGGGGCTGGAAAAGCCGGTGCACATTGTCATCAACCGGAACCAAACATTGGCCGGGCCCTTGGTAGAGATGACGGAGAAGGCTTATCCGGGAGAGCAGCTCTTTATCAGCCCCCTGGAGGCCCTGCAGTCCGCCACTGAGCGCTCCCTGCTTATTGTGGTGGACACCCACTCTGTGAACTTTGTGGAGAGCCGGGAGCTTTTGGACCGGATGTCCCGGGTGGTGGTGATTGACCACCACCGGCTGATGGTCTCTTTGATTAAAAATGCCCTGATCTTTTACCACGAGCCCTATGCCAGCTCCGCCTCGGAAATGGTGACAGAGCTGGCCCAGTACATCAAAGCGTCCTCCATCGACGCGGCGGATGCCCAGGCCCTTCTGGCGGGCATCATGCTGGATACCAAGAATTTTGTCCTGAAGACCGGTGTGCGCACTTTTGAGGCCTCCGCCTACCTGCGGCGGCGGGGGGCGGACACCGTGGCAGTAAAGAAGCTCTTCTCCGACTCTTTGGATACCTACAAGCAAAAGGCGCAGCTGGTTTCCGGGGCGGAGATCTACAAGGGCTGTGCCATTGCCACCTCCAGCTGGGATCATGGGGACCAGCGTATTGCGGCGGCCCAGGCAGCGGATGAGCTGTTGTCCATCATGGGGGTGAACGCCTCCTTTGTGCTGTACCGTTCCGGCGGGGACGTGAATATCTCCGCCCGCAGCCTGGGAGACGTGAATGTGCAGGTTATCTTAGAGGAGTTCGGCGGCGGCGGCCACTTCACCATGGCTGGCGCCCAGATTAAAAACATCACTGTGGGAGACGCCCGCCGGGCCCTCATCCGAGAGCTGGATGACAAGCTGGACCAGACCACGGTGCAGGGATGAGCGAAACGCCGCCTGTGCCGCAATTGAAAGAATCCATGCGGCGGAAAGCCGCTTGCTGAAAGGAAGGGATCAGCCATGAAAGTGGTGCTGTTGCAAGATGTGAAGTCCATTGGGAAAAAGGGAGAGCTGGTAAACGTCTCCGACGGATATGCCCGCAACTTCCTTCTGCCCCGAAAGCTGGCCAAGGAGGCCAACGCCCAGGCCATGAATGAGCTGAAAAACGCCGAGGCAGCCCGGGAATACAAAATTAAGACCGAGACGGAGAACGCCCAGAAGAACGCCTCCGCCCTCTCTGGCAAGACGCTGAAGATCTACGCCAAGCCCGGCCAGGGCGGGAAAATCTTCGGGTCGGTGACAGCCAAGGAGCTGGCCGAGGAGATCAAGCGCCAGTTTGGCATCGAGGTGGACAAGCGGAAGGTGGTCCTCCCTATGGACATTAAGGCCTTTGGCACCTACAATTTCGATGTGAAGTTTTACGCGGGCATCACTGCCACCATGAGCGTGGCTGTCTGCGAGAAAGACTGAGACACAGCGCCCTTCCCGCCCAGGGAGGGGCTTTGGCCTTTTCCGGCGGGTGGCCGGGAGGGCTGGAAGTTTGGAAAGGCGGTGGATGAAACATGGATAACGGGATGGACGGGATGCTGGACACCCAGGCCCAGCCGGGAGCGGAGATGCCTTTCAGCCTAGAGGCGGAGCAGTCTGTGCTGGGGGCCATTCTGCTGGAGCCCTCCTGCCTTTCCACAGTGGTGGACCTGCTGCCCGGCCCCCAGTATTTCTATGCGGTGAACAACCGCATGATCTACGGGGCCATGCTGGACATGTTCACCTTAGGGTTGCCGGTGGACTTTGTCACCGTGCTGGAACAGCTTAAGGAGAACAGGAACTTCGACGAGGCCACCGGCAAGGTGTACCTGACCCAGCTGGCCCAGCTGGTGCCCTCCATTTCCCATGTGGAGAGCTATGCCAAGATCGTCCGGGACAAGTACGACCTGCGCACCCTGATGCAGGCCGCCCGGAACATCCTCAGCGACGCCAGCGCGGGGGAGCAGGACGCCTCTCTGCTGCTGGATTCCGCCGAGCAGCGCATTTACGATATCCGCCGGGGCAAGAGCACCCAGGGCCTGCAGTCCGTGCGGGAGATCCTGCTGGAGACCTTTGACCGGCTGGACAAGCTCAACTCCGTGGACAAGGAAAAGTACCGGGGCCTGCCCACGGGCATCAAGGAGCTGGACAACACCATCACCGGCCTGAACCGTTCGGACTTGATCGTCCTGGCGGCCCGGCCCGGCGTGGGCAAGACCAGCTTTGGCCTGAACATCGCCCGGCATGTGTCGGTCACCGCCGGCCGGCGGGTGGCTTTCTTCTCTCTGGAGATGGGCCGGGAACAGCTGGCCTCCCGCCTGCTGGCCAGCGAGGCCCTGGTGGAGGGCACCAAGCTCCGCTCCGGCGACCTGACCGATGGGGAGTGGTCCCGCCTGGTGGAGGCCGGGGACATCCTGCGCCGGGCCAACCTCTACTTTGACGACACCCCCGGCCTGACGGTGCCGGAGATGAAGGGCAAGCTCCGCCGCCTGGACTATGTGGACCTGGTGGTGGTGGACTACTTACAGCTGATGACCGGCACCCGGAAGACCGACAACCGGGTCAACGAGATCTCGGAGATCACCCGGAATCTGAAGGTGATGGCCAAGGAGCTAAACGTGCCGGTGATCGCCCTGTCACAGCTGCGCCGCGCCACGGACCGCACCAAGGACCGCCGCCCCGGCCTCTCGGAGCTGCGGGATTCCGGCTCTATCGAGCAGGACGCGGATATCGTCATCTTCCTCCACCGGCCCTACTACAACATCACCAGCGAGGGCGGGGAGATTACAGAGGACGTGGACCGGAACGCCGCCACCATCATGGTGGCCAAGAACCGCCACGGCGAGGTGAAGGACATCGACGTCCACTGGCAGGGCGAGTACATGCGCTTCACCTCCCTGGAGCACATCCGCCATGAGTAAGCCTCTCGCCGCGGCGGACCTTTCCGGCCTGCCCCCCCGGGGGCGGGTGGTGGTGGGCTTTTCCGGCGGGGCGGACTCCACCGCCCTGGCCCACTGGCTTCTGGGAAAGGTGGAGCCCTCCCGGCTGGTGCTGGCCCATGTAAACCACTGCCTGCGGGGAGAGGCCTCCCAGCGGGACGAGGAGGCCGCCCGGCAGTTTGCCCGGCGGTTCGGGCTGGCCTTCCAGGTCCATCGGGAGGACGTGGCCGCCCTGGCCAGAGAGCGGGGCCAGGGGGTGGAGGAGTGCGGCCGCCAGGTGCGGTACCGTTTTTTCCAGTCCCTGGCGCCGGGGGAGGAGGACCGCATCCTCACCGCCCACAACGTCGGCGACAACGCGGAGACCGTGCTGCTGCACCTGTGCAGGGGGACCTCCCTGCCGGGGCTGCTGGGCATTCCTTACGCCCGGGGGAAGGTTCTCCGGCCCCTGCTGCAGGTGCCCCGGGAGGAGATCGAGGCCTATTGCCGGGAGCAGGGGCTCTCCTATGTGACGGACGAGAGCAACTTCTCCCTGGAGTACGCCCGGAACCGGGTGCGTTTGCAAGTGGTTCCGGCGCTGCGCCAGCTGAACCCCGCCTTCCTGGCGGCGGTCTCCCGGATGACGGAGACCCTGTCCCAGGACTGCGAGTATCTGGAAGGGGAGGCCCGCGCCCTGCTGGAGCGCTGCCGGGGCCCCTGGGGCCTAGAGGCCGCTCCCCTGGCCCAAGCCCACCCGGCCCTTTCCAGCCGGGCTCTGCGGCTGTGGTGTGAGGGGCAGGGCTGTACCTCCCTGGAAAAGGTCCATGTGGAGGCCCTGCTCCATTGCCTGGGGGCGGGGGGAGAGGCGGATTTGCCCGGAGGATTCCGGGCCTGCTGCTCCCAGGGAGTGCTCTCGCTCCAGCGCGGGAACCCCAGCGCCAGAGGCTTCTCTCTGGCGGTGGGGCTGGGGGAGACGTCCCTCCCCTGCGGGAAAGTGCTGCTGCTGGAGGAAAAAATCCTGGAAAACCAGGAGGGAAAGCCAAAAATTCACAATTTGTTGTTCAAAAACGCTTTGGACTGTGCTATAATTACAACCACTTTGGTAGCCCGCTCCCGGCGGGCGGGGGACCGTTTTTCCCCGGCTGGGCGGGGGGTGTCCAAGGGCCTGAAACAGCTGTTTCAGGAAAACAGGGTCCCAGTGCCCCAGCGGGGGCGGGCGGTGCTGCTGGAATGCGGCGGCCGGCTTGCCTTTTGCGAAGGGGTGGGCCCCGCAGAGGGCTTTCAGGTGACAGAGCGCACCCGGCGCGCCCTGGTGGTGCGCTTGCGGGAGGCGGAAGAAGGCCCCACAGCGCTTTGAGGGAATGGATTTGGGGAAAGGAATGGGAAAATTATGAGTGAGAATATGCTGCTGGACATCCAGGAGGTACTGTTTACAGAAGAGCAGATTGCCAAAATGGTGGAACGCGTGGGGGCAGAGATCTCCCGGGACTACAAGGACAAAAACCTTCTGCTGGTCAGCGTGCTGAAGGGCTCTGTGGTGTTTATGGCCGACCTGATGCGGGCCATCACCATCCCCGCGCGCATTGACTTTATGGCCACCTCCAGCTATGGATCGGGTGTGAAGACCTCTGGGGTTGTCAAGATCCTGAAGGACTTGGACCTGGAGCTTTCCGGCTATGACATCCTCATGGTGGAGGATATCCTGGACAGCGGCAAAACCTTGAGCTACCTGACAGAGCTGCTCCAGTCCCGCGGGCCGAAGAGCATTCGGGTGTGCACCCTGTTTGACAAGCCCGAGCGCCGGGAGGTAGAGGTGGAGGCCACCTATGTGGGCTCTCAAATCCCCGACGCCTTCATTGTGGGGTATGGGCTGGATTTTGACGAAAAATACCGCAACCTGCCCTTCGTGGGTGTGCTTAAGCCCTGCGTTTACGAATGACCAGCGGCCCTTCCATGGACAAGAACCGCTGCCCCGCCGCGGCAGGCGCTTAAAAGCGCCCTGCCCTGTGCATTCTATAAGGGAGCGTAGGCGGGAAGCGGATCAGAGTTTTTAGAGCTAATAGGAGGACACATCTTTGGACGGAAATCAAAGAAAGCTACGAAACCTGCTGCTGTATATCGGCATCCCGGTGGTGGTGCTGTTCATCATCATCCTTCTGTTTAACAACAGGGTGCCCCAAACGGCCGCCTATAAGTATTCGGACATTCTGGATTACTTTCAAAGCCAAGAGGTCACCGGCTACCGGCTGAACCTGGGTACGGGAGACATGGCAATCCAGCTGGAAAGCGGCGAGACCATCGGCTATCAGCTGCCCAGCGTGGACCTGTTCTACATGGATGTGCGGGATTCCATCCAGCAGTATAACGAGGAGCATCCCGACAGCAAAATGGTGCAGGATATCATCCGCCCCCAGGAAACCAGCTGGCTGATCAGCCTGCTGCCCACACTGATTATGTTCGCAGTGCTCATCATCTTCTGGGTGGTTATGATGCGAAGGCTGGGAAGCAGCATGGGCGGCGACAAGCAGATGAATTTTGGCAAGGCCAAGATCAAGCAGATGAGCGACGAGAAGCGCAAGACCACCTTTGCCGATGTGGCCGGCGCCGATGAGGAAAAGGAAGAGCTGCGGGAGATTGTGGAGTTTTTGAAGAACCCCTCGAAGTACAACTCCCTGGGCGCCCGGATTCCCAAGGGCGTGCTGCTGGTGGGCCCTCCCGGCACCGGTAAAACCCTGCTGGCCCGGGCCGTGGCCGGAGAGGCCGGGGTGCCCTTCTTCTCCATCTCCGGCTCTGACTTTGTGGAGATGTTTGTGGGCGTGGGCGCCTCCCGCGTGCGGGACCTGTTCGACAAGGCCAAGAAAAACCACCCCTGCATCATCTTCATTGACGAAATCGACGCCGTGGGCCGCCAGAGAGGCGCCGGCCTGGGCGGCGGGCACGACGAGCGCGAGCAGACCCTGAACCAGCTGCTGGTGGAGATGGACGGCTTTGGCGCCAACGAGGGCGTCATTATGATTGCCGCCACCAACCGCCCCGACATTCTGGACCCCGCTTTGATGCGTCCCGGCCGGTTTGACCGCCAGGTGATGGTGGGCTATCCCGACATCAAGGGCCGTGAGGAAATTCTGCGGGTCCACGCCAAGGGCAAGCCCTTGGCCCCGGACGTGGTGCTCTCCACCATTGCCAAGTCCACCGCGGGCTTTACCGGCGCGGATTTGGAGAACCTCCTCAACGAGGCCGCCCTGCTGGCCGCCCGGAAAAACCACCGGGCCATCACCATGGAGGAGATTGAGGAGGCCACCATCAAGGTGGTGGTGGGCACGGAGAAGAAGAGCCGCGTTATGAGCGAGAAGGAGAAGAAGCTCACCGCTTATCACGAGGCGGGCCACGCCCTTGCCACCTATTACTGCAAGACCCAGGACCCTGTGCACCAAATTTCCATCATTCCCCGGGGCATGGCAGGGGGCTACACCATGCACCTGCCCACCGAGGACCGCAGCTACAAGAGCCGGGATGAAATGCGGGAAGAGCTGGTGGTGCTGCTGGGCGGCCGTGTGGCCGAGGCTTTGGTGCTGGATGACATCTCCACCGGCGCCAGCAACGACATCGAGCGGGCCACCAAGATCGCCCGGGCCATGGTCACCAAGTACGGCATGAGCGAGAAGCTGGGCCCCATCACCTATGGCAGCGACGACTCCAATCCCTTCCTGGGCAAGGAGATGGGCCACATCAGCAACTACTCGGAGCAGACCGCCTCTGAGATCGACGAGGAGATCCAGAGCATCATCTCCACTGCCTATCAGAAGACCGAGCAGATCCTGCGGGACCACATCGACGAGCTCCACCGGCTGGCCGGGGTGCTCTATGAAAAGGAAAAGATCGACGGTGTGGAGTTCCAGCAAGTGATGGACGGCAACCTGCTGCCCAGCGGGATGGCCGCCCAGGCCCTGGGCCAAGAGCCCCAGGCTGCCCTGCCCCAGGAAGGCGGGGACGCGGACCAGCCCCAAGAGGACGCCGGCGCGCCGGAGCAGGATTGATTTTTAGAAAGCATCATGCAACCAAGGGAAGGCCCTTCTTCCCTTGGTTGCTGTTTGTAAGCGAGCAAAGCGAACGAGCTTGACAGGGAACTAGGAGGACCTATGGCAAAAAAGCAAACCTATGGCAATGAGAGCATCACCAGCTTGAAGGGAGCGGACCGCGTGCGGCTGCGGCCCGCGGTGATCTTTGGCTCAGACGGCATCGACGGCTGCCAGCACTCCATCTTTGAAATCCTCTCCAACTCCATCGACGAGGCCCGCCAGGGCTATGGCAAGGAGATCACCATTACACGGTTTCTGGACCACTCCGTCCAGGTGGAGGACCACGGCCGGGGCATCCCGGTGGACTACAACCAGAAGGAGCAGCGCTTCAACTGGGAGCTGGTGTTCTGCGAGCTGTACGCCGGCGGCAAGTACAACAACGACGCCGGGGAAAGCTACGAGTACTCCCTGGGCTTAAACGGCCTGGGCCTGTGCTCCACCCAGTACGCCTCCGAGTATATGGACGTGGATATCCGCCGGGACGGCTGCCGCTACACCCTGCACTTTGAGCACGGGGAAAACGTGGGAGGCCTGCACAAGGAGCCCTACGCCAAAAAGGGCACCGGGTCCCTCATCAAGTGGAAGCCGGATTTGCAGGTGTTCACCGATATCGACGTGAGCCTGGAGTATTACCAGGACATTTTGAAGCGCCAGGCGGTGGTCAACGCGGGCATCACCTTCCACCTGAAAAACGAGGTGGCCCCGGGCAAATTTGAGACCACGGACTTTTACTATGAAAACGGCATTTTGGACCACGCCAAAGAGCTCTGCGGAGAGGACGCCCTCACCCCGGTGCAGTTCTGGCAGAGCGAGAAAAAGGTGCGCGACCGGGCGGACATGGCCCTGTACAACGTGAAGATCAACGTGGCGGCGGCTTTCTCCAACCGGGTGCACTGCACGGAGTACTACCACAACTCCTCCTGGCTGGAGCACGGAGGCGCCCCGGACAAGGCGGTGCGCAACGCCTTTGTCTACCAGATCGACGCCTATCTGAAGCAGAACAACAAGTACAACAAGAATGAGAGCAAGATCACCTTTCAGGACGTAGAGGACTGCCTGGTGATTGTCATTTCCTCCTTTTCCAACCAAACCTCTTATGAGAACCAGACGAAAAAGGCCATCACCAACAAGGGCATCCAGGAGGCTATGGTGGAGATGCTCCGCCACAACCTGGAGGTCTACTTTATCGAGAACCCCCTGGACGCGGAGAAGATCGCCGGCCAGGTGCTGGTGAACAAGCGCAGCCGGGAGGACGCGGAAAAGACCCGCCTGAATTTAAAGGGCAAGCTCACCGCCAAAATGGACATCACCGGTCGGGTGGCAAAGTTTGTGGATTGCCGCAGCAAGGATGTGGGGGAGCGGGAGCTCTTTATCGTGGAGGGCGACTCCGCCCTGGGCTCGGTCAAGCAGGCCCGGGACCCCAACTACCAGGCGGTGATGCCCATTCGGGGCAAGATTTTGAACTGCCTGAAAGCCGACTACGACAAGATCTTCAAAAGCGAGATCATCACGGACCTGATCAAGGTGCTGGGCTGCGGGGTGCAGGTGAAGAGCAAGGCCAACAAGTCTATTGGAGCCTTTGACATGAACGCCCTGCGCTGGAGCAAGATCATCCTCTGCACAGATGCCGACGTGGACGGCTTCCACATCCGCACCATGCTGCTGACCATGCTCTACCGCCTGACCCCGGACCTGATTGAGAACAACAAGGTGTTCATCGCCGAGTCCCCCCTGTATGAGATCACCAGCAAGGACAGGACCTACTTTGCCTACAACGAGCGGGAAAAGGACCAGTTCTTAGGGGAGCTGGCGGGGCAGAAGTACACCATCCAGCGCAGCAAGGGCCTGGGCGAGAACGACCCGGACATGATGAACCTGACCACCATGAACCCCAAGACCCGGCGGCTCATCCAGGTAAAGCCCGGGGACATCCAGCAGGCGGCCCAGATGTTCGACGTGCTGCTGGGGGACAACCTCACCGGCCGGAAAGACTACATTGCCCAGCACGGCAGCGAGTATTTGGATGACTTGGACGTGTCCTAAGGAAAGGAGGGGAACCGGTTATGCCAAGAAAAAAACAGCAGCCCCAGCGGGAGAAGCCCGCCAAGATGCAGGGGTTTATCGCCGGGGCGGGGGAGATCGTCCAGCAGGATATCAGCGACACCCTGCGGCAGAACTTCATGCCCTACGCCATGAGCGTCATCATGTCCCGGGCCATCCCGGAGATCGACGGCTTTAAGCCCTCCCACCGCAAGCTGCTTTACACCATGTATAAAATGGGGCTTTTAGGCTCTGCCCGGACCAAGAGCGCCAACATTGTGGGCCAGACCATGAAGCTGAACCCCCACGGGGACGCCGCCATCTATGACACGATGGTGCGCCTCTCCCGGGGGTACGAGGCCCTTTTGCACCCCTATGTGGACTCCAAGGGCAACTTCGGCAAGTTTTACTCCCGGGATATGGCCTGGGCGGCCTCCCGGTACACAGAGGCCCGCTTGGACCCCATCTGCCGGGAGCTGTTCCAGGATATTGACAAGGACACGGTGGACTTTGTGGACAACTACGACAGCACCATGAAGGAGCCCACCCTGCTGCCCGCCACCTTCCCCAGCGTGCTGGTCAACGCCAACACGGGCATCGCCGTGGGCATGGCCAGCAACATCTGCCCCTTCAACCTGCAGGAGGTGTGCCGCACCACCATCGCCCTGATCCGGGACCCCCAGGCGGACCTGTTCGCCACCATGCAGGCCCCGGACTTCCCCGGCGGCGGCCAGATCCTCTTCGACCGGGAGCAGATGGGGAAGGTCTACGAGACCGGCCGGGGCAGCTTTCGGGTGCGCAGCCGCTATTCCTATGACAAGGGCCAGAACTGCATCGACGTGACCCAGATTCCGCCCACCACCACCATCGAGGTGATTGTGGAGCGGGTCATCGACCTGGTGAAGCAGGGCAAGGTGAAGGAGATTGCCGACATCCGGGACGAGACCGGTTTGGACGGCCTGAAAATCACCATCGACCTGAAGCGGGGCACCGACCCGGACAAGCTGATGCAGAAGCTGTTTAAGCTCACCACCCTGGAGGACAGCTTTGCCTGCAACTTCAACGTGCTCATTGGGGGCGTGCCCCGGGTGCTGGGGGTGCGGGAGCTTTTGGAGGAGTGGACCGCCTTCCGGGTGGAGTGCGTCCGCCGCCGCACCTATTACGATTTGCAGAAGAAGCGGGAGAAGCTCCACCTCTTGCAGGGCCTGGAGCTGATTTTGCTGGACATCGACAAGGCCATCCGCATCGTCCGGGAGACGGAGGAGGAGGCCGAGGTGGTGCCCAACCTGATGATCGGCTTCGGCATCGACGAGACCCAGGCCGAGTATGTGGCGGAGATCAAGCTGCGCCACCTGAACCGGGAGTACATCCTCAAGCGAACCCAGGAGATTGCCCAGCTGGAGGAGGACATTGCCCGGCTAGAGGGCATTTTGGCCTCTAAGGCCAAGGTCAAGTCCATCATCGTGGGAGAGCTGGAGGCCGTGGCCCAGAAGTACGGCCAGCCCCGGCGCTCCATGATCCTCTACGCCGACGAGGTGGAGGAGGCCCAGGTGGAGGAAGAGGTGCCCGACTATCCCGTGCACCTGTTCTTCACCAAGGAGGGGTACTTTAAGAAGATCACCCCCCAGTCCCTGCGGATGAGCGGGGAGCAGAAGCTGAAGGAGGGGGACGAGATCACCCAGCAGCTGGAGGAGCAGAACACGGCAGAGCTGCTGTTCTTCTCCGACAGGAGCCAGGTCTACAAGCTGAAGGCCGCGGACTTTGCCGACACCAAGGCCAGCGTCCTGGGCGAGTACATCCCCGCCCGGGCCCAGATGGACGAGGGGGAGAGCGCGGTGTACATGGCCGTTACCCACCAGTACGAGGGCTTCATGCTGTTCTTCTTTGAGAACGGCAAGGTGGCCAAGGTGGAGATGAGCGCCTATCAGACCAAGCAGAACCGGAAGAAGCTGCTAAACGCCTACAGCGACAAGTCGCCCCTGGCGGCGGCCCTGTATGTGAAGGAGGACCGGGAGGTGCTTCTGACCGCCTCCTCCGGCCGGATGCTGCTGTTCCACACGGGGCTCATCGCCCCCAAGACCACTAAGAACACCCAGGGCGTCCAGGCCATGAACCTGAAAAAGGGCCAGCGGCTGATGAGCGCCCGCCTCTACGAAGAGGGCATGCTGCAAAACCCCAACCGGTACAAGAAGAGCCTGCCCGCCCTGGGGGCCCTGCCAGAGGCGGGAGAGACCGCCGGGGAGCAGCTGAAGCTGTCTTAAAGACAGGGAAAGGCGGACCGGCGCCCTTCTCCCAGGGTGAGGGCAGCGGTTGAACCCGCCCGGTCTTTATGGTATAATAGAACGAATCTGCGGGAGAGGAGGCAGGCAGGTGCGCATTTTGGGCATTGACCCCGGCTACGCCATTGTGGGCTACGGCGTCATCCAGGCGGCGGGCGGCAGCTACCGCCCGGTGGAATACGGGGCCATCACCACTCCCGCGGGGGCGGACTTTGGCCAGCGGCTTCTGGAAATCTACCAGGGCATGGAAGAGCTGCTAAGGCGCCTTTGCCCAGAGGCCGCCGCCGTGGAGAAGCTGTACTTTTCCAACAACAAGACCACGGGCATTGGCGTGGCAGAGGCCCGGGGGGTCATTTTGCTCTCTCTGGCCCAGCACGGGGTGCCCCTGTACGAGTACACTCCCATGCAGGTGAAGCAGGCTGTGACAGGCTATGGCAAGGCTTTAAAGCCCCAGGTGCAGGAGATGACCCGGCGGCTGCTCCACCTGCCCAAGGTTCCCAAGCCAGACGACACCGCCGACGCCCTGGCTTTGGCCATCTGCCACGGTCAGGCAGCGGGCAGTCCCCTGCGGCGGGTGCTGCTGGAACGGGACCGCAAACCCGACCAAGCCATCTAGGCGCAGTGCCTGCGCTCTCAAGTCGCGAACGCCGCTTTAGGGCGGCGGAGCTGGGTGAGGGCCGCTGGCTGGAAAGCCCGCGCCCAGGTTGGGTGGAGAAACGTAAAAGTTTCGTCCACCTTTTCAAAGGTGGCAGGGTGTGGGACAGCGTCTCGTGACCCTAAGGGGGTTGCAAGGACCGTAGGTCCTGCCTTCCCCTACTTCCCAAAAAGGGGGGACGGACGTCCCCCTCTTGGGACAGCACAAAAGCCGTTGCCCCAGGGCTTGAGAGAGGGAAATGAGCGAGTCTGCAAAAAAGTCAGTGTTTATGCGGCCTGGCGGACTTGTTCAGATGAGCGAGGCTGATGGGGAAATGAGCGAGTTAAAAAACAGCCTCGTTCATGTGAGCGAGGCCGCAAACCCGCATAAAACCTGAGAAAATTGGAAACTTGCTCATTTTCTTATTTCAAGTAGGGGCCGGAGAAATGGATTTGTCACTTTCACGGAAAAAGCTAGGAAACATGCGGCTTTGCGAAGTTGCCACGTTGTCATGTTCAGAAGGGTTGATTTATCGAATCAACTTGCTAAAGTGAACTTCCAGTACCTGTGAAAGTGACAGGCTGGAAAGTTCGCAAACCCGCATAAACACTGGGTTTTCGGGTGAACATGACAAATTCTTATCTCAAGTACCCCCCGCACAGCGCCGCTTGTTTGCGAAAAATAAAAAACACGCCAAGCCCCCAGTGCTTTGGGTGGAGAAAGGATACACCATGATCTACAGCGTAACAGGCAATTTGGTCCACACCGAGCCGGGAGCGGCCGTGGTGGATGTGGGGGGCGTGGCCTTCCGGTGCATGACCTCTATGAACACACTGCGCAGCCTGCCCCGGCTCTCGGAGAAGGTGACGCTGTACACCTATCTCAACGTGCGGGAGGACGCCCTGGACCTGTTCGGCTTTGCCACCAAGGGGGAGCTCTCCTGCTTCCGGCTGCTGACGGGGATCAGCGGCGTGGGGCCCAAGGTGGGGCTGGCCATCCTTTCCCAGCTCACCCCGGAGGACGTGGCCCTGGCCGCCGCCGCCGGAGACGCCAAGCGCTTTACCAAGGCCAGCGGCGTGGGGCAGAAGCTGGCTCAGCGCATTGTGCTGGAGCTGAAGGACAAGGTGAAGGACCTCTCCGGCGCAGCCCCTGTGGCCGGAATGCCAGAGCCCGGCGGGCCCTCCGCCTCGGGGAACGCCTCTCAGGCGGTGGGGGCCCTGGTCACCTTGGGGTATTCGGCCAGCGAGGCCGCCGCCGCCGTGGGCCGGTTGGACAGCGCCCTGCCCCCGGAGGAATTGATCCGCCTGGCGCTGAAGAGCTTTGGCAGCGGGAAATGACCATCAGCTAAGTGAAAGGAGGAGCCAATATGCCAGTGGAACCCTATGGCGGGGAGATGGACCTGGAGGGCGGCTGGGATTATGAAAACCGCATGGTAGAGCCCGGCTACACCCCGGAGGACCAGGCGGTGGAAAATCCTCTGCGGCCCCGCACCTTCGATCAATACATTGGCCAGGACAAGGTCAAGGAAAACCTGAAAATCTATATCGAAGCGGCCAAAAGCCGGAAGGAATCTCTGGACCATGTGCTGCTCTATGGCCCCCCAGGCCTGGGCAAAACCACCCTGGCGGGGATTGTGGCCAACGAGCTGGGGGTCAACCTGCGCATCACCAGCGGCCCGGCCATTGAAAAGCCCGGGGACCTGGCGGCCCTGCTGACCAACCTGAGCCCCGGGGACGTGCTCTTCATCGACGAGGTGCACCGCCTGCCCCGCACGGTGGAGGAGATCCTCTACCCGGCGATGGAGGACTTTGCCCTGGATATCATCACCGGAAAAGGGCAGATGGCGGCCTCTTACCACCTGCCCCTGCCCCGGTTCACCTTGGTGGGGGCCACCACCCGGGCCGGGCAGCTCTCTGCCCCCCTGCGGGACCGGTTTGGCGTGGTGCTGCGGCTGGAGCTGTATTCCCCCCCAGAGCTGGGCAAAATAGTCATGCGCAGCGCCGGGATCTTAAACGCCCAGATCGAGGCGGACGCCGCCCTGGAGATCGCCTCCCGGTCCCGGGGCACGCCCCGCATTGCCAACCGGCTTTTAAAGCGGGTGCGGGACTTTGCCGAAGTGATGAGCGGCGGGGTCATCACCCTGAACACCGCCAAGATCGCCCTGGACCGCATGGAGATCGACGAGCTGGGGCTGGACTCCAGCGACAGGAACATGCTCAAGGCCATCATCGAGAATTACAACGGCGGGCCCGTGGGGCTGGAGACCCTGGCTGCTGTCATCGGGGAAGAGGCCGTCACCATTGAGGACGTGAACGAGCCCTATCTCATGCAGATCGGCTTTCTCACCCGCACCCCCCGGGGACGGTGCGCCACGGCGGCCGCCTACCTGCATTTGGGCTATCCCGTGCCCGGCAGGCTGCGGGAGGACGGCCAGCTCACCCTGGAAGAGGGCTGAGGAAGGGCTGTATCCTCATAGAAATGTGCAGAAAACAATATTGAACAGAGAAGGATGGTTCGACTATGGGAAGATTGTTTGGAACAGACGGCATTCGCGGCATTGCCAACAAGGATTTGACCTGCGAGCTGGCCACCCAGCTGGGCCGGGCGGCGGCCAAGGTGCTCACCAACAAGTCCAACCGGCACCCCCGGGTGCTCATCGGCAAGGACACCCGCCTCTCCTCCGACATGCTGGAGACCGCTATGGCCGCCGGGCTGTGCAGCATTGGCGCCAGCGTGGTGACCCTGGGCGTGGTGCCCACCCCGGCGGTGGCCTATCTGGTGGAGAAGTACAAGGCGGACGCCGGGGTGATGATCTCCGCGTCTCACAACTCCTTTGAGTACAACGGCATCAAGATCTTCTCCGGGGACGGCTACAAGCTGCCCGACGATTTGGAGGAGAAGATCGAGGACATCATCCTGGGCAAAGAGGACATCTCCCAGGAGTTCCCCGCGGAGGACGGCATTGGCACAGTCAGCCACGCGGAAAACGCGGTGCGGGATTATATCGACCATGTGAAGAACACGGTGCACTTCTCTCTGGATGGGCTGAAAATCGCCATCGACGCGGCCAACGGCTCCGCCTCCGCCACAGCGGAGACCCTGTTCACCGAGCTGGGGGCCCAGGTGACCATGCTGCACCACAAGCCCGACGGCGTCAACGTGAACCGGGACTGCGGCTCCACCCACATGGAGTCTTTGATCGACTATGTAAAGACCCACCAGGTGGACGCGGGCGTGGCCTTCGATGGGGACGCCGACCGCTGCCTGATGGTGGATGAGCAGGGTAACTTTGTGGACGGCGACTTCATCATGGCCATCTGCGCCATGGATATGAAGAGCCGGGGCAAGCTGGCTGGCAACGCGGTGGTGGGCACCATTATGACCAACCTGGGCTTCCAGCGCTTCTGCGAGGAGAACGGCATGAAGTTTGAGGCCACCAAGGTGGGCGACCGCTATGTGCTGGAGGAGATGCGCCTGGACGGCTACAACTTTGGCGGCGAGCAGAGCGGCCATGTGATCTTCCGGGACTTTGCCACCACTGGCGACGGGCAGCTGACGGCCTGCCAGCTGCTGAGCCTGCTGCGCCGCCGGGAGGCGAAGCTCTCCTCTCTGGCCACGCTGATGCAGCGCTTCCCCCAGACCATGGTGAACATCCAGGTCTCTCCCGAGGGGAAGCTGGCCTTCTACACCGACCACAAGGTGAAGGAGGCCATCGACAGGGCCGCCCAGACCTTGGGCCGGGACGGCCGGATTATCGTGCGGCCCTCTGGCACCGAGCCCCTGCTGCGGGTGATGGTGGAGGGCCAGGATGAGGACCTCATTGAAAAGCTGGCCCAGGATGTGGCCCAGGTCATCCGGGAGGAATTGGTATAACACAGGGCGGGGCCTCCCGCTCTGCCGGTCATGCAGAGGAGAAAGGCGGTACAGGATGCGCGCGGCACAGTGGCAGGACTATGAGCTCATCGACACCCTGGATGGGGAGCGGTTAGAGCGGTGGGGAGACATCCTCCTCATCCGCCCGGACCCCCAGATCATCTGGTCCGGGGAAAAGAAGGACCCCCGCTGGGGCCAGGCCCACGCCCGGTACCAGCGCTCCAGCTCGGGGGGCGGCAAGTGGACCCACTATAAAAAGGTCCCAGAGGTGTGGAAGATCCAGTGGGAGGGGCTGACCTTCCGCTTAAAGACCATGGGCTTTAAGCACACGGGCATTTTCCCCGAGCAGGCGGTGAACTGGCGCTTCGCCATGGAGAAGATCCAAGAGGCCCGCCGTTCCCCGGAGGACCCGGTGCGGGTGCTGAACCTGTTTGGGTACACAGGGGCGGCCACCCTGGCCTGCATGAAGGCCGGGGCCGTGGTTACCCATGTGGACGCCAGCAAGGGCATGGTGCAGTGGGCTAAGGAGAACGCCCAGGCCAGCTCTCTGGCGGAGAGGCCGGTGCGCTGGCTGGTGGATGACTGCATGAAGTTTGTCCAGCGGGAGCAGCGCCGGGGCCGCACCTACGACGGCATCATCATGGACCCGCCCTCTTACGGCAGGGGGCCGGGGGGCGAGGTGTGGAAGCTGGAGGAGCAGCTGTACGGCCTCATCCAGATGTGCGTGCCCATTTTGAGCGAGGACCCCCTGTTCTTCATTTTGAACTCCTACACCACAGGGCTGTCCCCCTCGGTGATGGAGTATCTGCTGGGGGTGCTGCTGCAAAAGCGGTTCGGCGGCAGGGTCAGCTCGGACGAGATCGGCCTGCCGGTGACCAGCACGGGCCTGGTGCTGCCCTGCGGGAGTACGGCGATTTACGAAGCCTAAGGGGCCCAGTGCCTGGTGCGTGACCGCACGGGACAATTCGCGCTTTGGGGCGGCGGCTACGGCCGCGCCTGTGCTGACAGCCAGCGCACGTCCGCGCCCAGTGCCTGGGCTCTCAAGTCACGAACGGCGCTTAAAGGCGCCGGGGTTTTCTGAGAGACGCTAGCTTTTATGCCCGCGCTTGGGTTTGGTAGAGACAAGGAAAAGTTTTGCCAGCTTTTTCAAAAGCTGCGGGTTGTAGGGCGGAGCCCTACGGTCTACCAGGGGTGCGGGGGCGAAGCCACCGCCTTCCCCTACTTCCAAAAAAGGGGGGGACGGATGTCCCCCTCTTGGGACAGCACAAAACCCGTTGCCCCAGGGCCTGGAATAAGAAAGTGGTAAAGTACTTCAAAAAGCTAGGAAACATGCGGGTTTTATTCTATACCAGGGTGGTAAAGTACTTAGCCCGGTGGTAGAGTACTTGTCCGCTAAACCCAAGTACTTTACCAGGGTGGTAAAGTTCAAACCCCGCATAAAACCTGGGTTTTTCCAGTACTTTACCACTTTTGGATCTCAAGTAGGGAGGCGGTGGACACCCGCCCTGCTTTAAAAAACGTGAGGTGAAACCATGGCATTTATCGAAGCCCAACAGGTGCGCTTTTCCTATGAGCCGGAATCTGTGGACGCCCGGGAGGTGCTCCACGGCGTGGACCTGTCCATCGAGGAGGGGGAGTTCGTGGCCCTGCTGGGGCACAACGGCTGCGGCAAGTCCACCATGGCCAAGCTCTTCAACGGCATGCTGGTGCCCACCGCGGGCAGGGTCCTGGTGGGGGGCATCGACACCCGCGTGGAGGAGACCCAGCTGGACGTGCGCCGCCAGGTGGGCCTGGTGCTCCAAAACCCGGACAACCAGCTGGTGGCCGGCGTGGTGGAGGAGGACGTGGCCTTTGGCCCGGAAAACCTGGGCGTTCCCCCCGAGGAGATTCGCCGCCGGGTGGAGGCCGCCCTCAAGGCCGTGGACATGTACCAGTACCGGGAGCACGCCCCCCACAAGCTCTCCGGCGGGCAGAAGCAGCGGGTGGCCATCGCGGGCATCATCGCCATGGAGACCAAGTGCATCGTTTTGGACGAGCCCACCGCCATGCTGGACCCCCGGGGCCGCACCGAGGTGATGGAGACCATCCAGCGCCTGAACCGGGAGAAGGGCATCACCATTGTGCTCATCACCCACTATATGGACGAGGCGGTGCAGGCGGGCCGGGTGGTGGTGATGGACGAGGGGAACATCCTGCGGGACGGCACGCCCCGAGAGGTCTTTGCCGATGTGGAGTTTTTAAAGCGCCACGATTTGGACGTGCCCCAGGCCACAGAACTCAGCTACCGGCTGGCGGCCGCGGGCATCAAGCTGCCGGGCATGCCCCTGGGCGTGGAAGAGTGCGTGGGCATGTTCCGGCGGTATCTGGCCGGAGAGGCCCGCTGAGAACCGGCGGGAATGGAAAGGGGAAAACAAGCTTTGCCGATCATTGAGACAAAAGACCTGGCGTACCGCTACAGCGTGGGCACGCCCTTTGAGAAGGCCGCCGTGGAGCAGGTCTCCATCCAGGTGGAGAAGGGGGAGCTTCTGGGGGTGATCGGCCACACGGGCAGCGGAAAGTCTACCCTCATCCAAATGCTCAACGGCCTGCTGCGGCCCACCGGCGGCCAGGTGCTGCTGGATGGCAAGGACATCTGGGCCGAGCCGAAAAAGATCCGCAGCGTGCGGTTTCGGGTGGGCATGGTGTTCCAGTACCCCGAGTACCAGCTCTTTGAGGAGACGGTGCTCAAGGACATCATGTTCGGCCCCAAAAATATGGGCCTCTCCGACCAGGAGGCGGAGTCCCGCGCCCGGGAGGCCGCCCACTTCACCGGCCTGAAGGAGGAGCTGCTGGGGAAGTCCCCCTTCGAGCTCTCCGGCGGGGAGAAGCGCCGGGCGGCCATTGCCGGGGTCATCGCCATGGACCCGGACGTGCTCATTTTGGATGAGCCCACCGCCGGCCTGGACCCCCGGGGCCGGGACGTGCTGCTGGCCCAGATCACCCAGTACCACAAGAACCGGGGCAACACGGTGCTGCTGGTCTCTCACAGCATGGAGGACATCGGCCGCACCGCCGACCGGATTTTGGTGATGAACGGGGGCCGCGCCGCCATGCTGGATGAGACCAAGAAGGTGTTTGAGAGGGGCCCCCAGCTGGAGGCCATGGGCCTGCGGGTGCCCCAGATCACCAAGATCATGCAGGAGCTGCAAAAGCTGGGCCTGCCGGTGGACCCCTCCACCCTGACGGTGGACAGCGCCCTGCAGCAGCTGATCCCCATTTTAAAGCGGAAGGAGGAGCTGCGATGATCTCCGATATCACCCTGGGCCAGTATTTCCCGGGCAAGTCCCTGCTGCACCGCACCGACCCCCGCTTGAAGATCTGCCTGGTCATCTACGGCATTGTGCTGCTGTTTGTGGCGGGGAACTTCGGCTCTCTGGCTGTGGCGGTGGCCTACATTTTGGCGGGCATGGCCCTCTCTCGAATCTCCCTGGGGCTGTACCTGAAGGGCCTAAAGCCCATCCTGTTCCTGGTGGTGTTCACCGGCGTGCTGAACATCTTTTACGGCACCGGGGACCCCCTGTGGCAGTGGGGCTTTTTGAAGATTACCCGCAACGGCATTTTGAACTGCGTGTTCATCTCGGTGCGCATCATGGCCCTGATTCTGGCCAGCTCGGTGCTCACCTTCACCACCTCTCCCACCCAGCTCACCGACGCCATCGAGCGGCTTTTAAAGCCTCTCTCGAAATTGCGGGTGCCGGTGCACGAGTTTGCCATGATGATGACCATTGCCCTGCGGTTTGTGCCCACCCTGCTGGAGGAGACAGACAAGATTATGGCCGCCCAAAAGGCCCGGGGCGCCGACATGGAGAGCGGCGGCCTGGTGCAGCGCATCCGGGCCCTGGTGCCGGTGCTTATCCCCCTGTTCATCTCCGCCTTCCGCCGGGCCTATGACCTGGCCACCGCCATGGAGAGCCGCTGCTACCACGGGGGAGAGGGCCGCACCAAGATGAAAAGCCTGCACTTCGGCGCTTCCGACTGGGGGGTGCTGCTGGGCTCTGTGGCCGTGCTGGGGGCCTTCATCGCCCTGAACCTGCTGCTGCCCCCGGCGGTGCGGCTGTAAAAGGAGGACCCTATGCAGCGGAATTTTCTCATCAAGCTCTGCTATGACGGCAGCTGCTACCACGGCTGGCAGATTCAAGAGAACGCCCTGACCGTGCAGCAGGTATTCCAAGAGGCCCTGGGGAAGATTACCGGCCTTTCAGAGGACATCAAGGCCTGCTCCCGCACGGACACCGGCGTACACGCCCGGGAGTTCTGCGTCAGTCTGAAGACAGAGAGCCCCATCCCGCCGGAGCGCCTGCTGGCGGCGTTGAACCACTACCTGCCGGAGGACGTGGCGGTCCGCTCGGTGGAGCAGGTGCCTTTGGACTTTCACGCCCGCTACTCCTGCAAGGGCAAGGAGTATGTCTATCAGATCTGGAACCACCCGGTGCGGGACCCCTTCCTGCGGCAGAGGGCCCTGCACTACTGGTATCCCATCGACGAGGCGTTGCTGGACCGGGCCGCCCGCCACTATGTGGGCCGCCACGATTTTTCCTCTTTCTGCACGCTGGACCGGCGGGAAAAGGGGGATCTGAACCGCACCGTGACAAAATCCCAGGTCACCCGGGAGGGGGACATGGTGCTGTTCACCGTGGCGGCGGACGGGTTCCTCTACAACATGGTGCGCATCATGGTGGGCACCTTGCTGCGGGTGCAGCAGGGAAAACTTGCCCCAGAGGATATCCCCGGCGTGCTGGCCGCCCAAGACAGGCGGGCGGCCGGGCCCACCGCCCCCGCCTGGGGGCTGTACCTCAACCGGGTGTTTTACTGAACAAGGGCCCGCTTGCCGGGGCTCGGGAAAGGAAGGGAAGCTATGGCCAAGCACAGCGAAAAACGGAACCGCCGGAAGATTATCCAGCTGAAGGACCACCAGCCGGAGAGCCTTCGGGAAGAGGAGACCCCAGAAGAGGCCCCCAAGGCCGCCGTGGAATATGACGGCGAGCCGGAGGAAGAGGCCGGCCAGAAAAAGGCCTGGCAGGCTCCCAAGGCTTTTTACCGGGCGGCCGTGGTGCTGGTGGTGCTGGTGCTGGGGCTGGCCCTTTGGGTCAACCGGGAGAGCCTGACCCCTGAGAATATTTGGAGCTGGGTGCAAACCCAGGTGATGGGGGCCCAGGGGGGAGACGGTTACCCGGTGTCCATCACCGGCTCGAATGTGTCCCAGGGGAACTTCACTTCCTATGGGGGCAACGCGGTGGTGCTCAGCGACACGGCCTTCACGGTTCTGGGGCCCGCAGGGCAGGAGCTCTTCTCCCAGCGCCACAGCCTGAACCAGCCTGTGCTGAAGGAGGCTGCCGGGAACTACCTGCTGTATAACCAGGGCAGCACGGGCTACCTGATAGCCTCTGGGACAGAGGTGCGGCTGGAAGACTCTGCCGGGCAGGATATCCTGGCGGGAGCCGTGGCCGCCAACGGGCGCTTTGCCCTGGCCACCCAGGGAAAGGAGGGCGCCTCTGACCTGACGGTCTACCTGGAAAACGGCGAAGTGCAGTTTACTTACAGCTTTGCCCAGGATTACATCACCTCCCTGGCGCTCAGCGCGGACGGCACAAGCGGGATTGTATGCACGGTCCGCAGCCAGGGGGGCGAGCTGGTCTCGAAAGTGACGGTGTTCCAATTTGACCAAGCCGATCCGGTGACCCAGTATGAGAGCCGGGACAACCTGCTGCTGGGGGCCTCTTGGGGGGAAAACGGCATGCTGTACGCTGTGGGGGACAGCTCTTTGCTGTGGGCCCGGGCCTCGGACCTGGCCTTCTCTGAGTACAGCTACCAGGGCCGCTCTCCCACGGCGTTCCGGCTGGAGGGAGGGCAGGCCTACGTCTCCATCTCGGCCTACGAGCACGCGGGGGCCAGCACCCTGCTGGTCTTTCGGGACGCGGGCGACCCGGTGGAGATTCAGGCGGAAGCCCGCATTCAGGCCCTGTCCGTTTCCGGCGGCACGGTGGGGGCGCTGATCGGCCAAGAGCTGGTGCTCTACGACGCCTCCACCGGCAGCGAGCTGGCCCGGGCGGACGCGGGGAGCGATGCCCAGAGCATCGCCCTTTCCAGCGAGAGCACCGCCTGTGTGCTGGGCGTCAGCGAGGTGCGGCGGATTCAGGTTCGCTGAGAGCCCCCCAAAAACAGAACAAAAGGCAGGCACTGGGATGCCTGCCTTTCTTTTATGTATCGGATGCCTTTACCGGGGCAGAAAGTACTGGTTCTCCCGGGGTTCCTTCAGGCGCTGGGAGAAGGCCTGGGCAAAGCTCTCGTACTCTGGGGTAAAGCAGCCCTTGGCCTTGACCGGGCAGCGTTTGACGCACCGGAAGCAGGAGATGCACCGGCTGCTGTCAATGGAAGTACAGTCCTCCCCAATGGCCCCCATGGGGCACTGGTCCCGGCACAGGCCGCAGCGGGTGCAGTTTTCCAGGGTGGAGGGCACAAAGCTGCCGCCCTTGCCCCCCTCCCGGTAGGGGCGGTTTCCCGGAGGAGAGAAGCCCTCCCAGCCGGCGTTCCAGTCGTCCCAGGCCTCCAGGGCGAAGGCCCGGTCCTGCTCCAGGTCCTCCGCTGTGGGACGGCCCACCTGGATGGAGCCGTAGGTGTGCTCCCCCACCAGGGCGGCCCCGGCAAGGGGGACAAACCCCCGCTCCCGGCAGAAGTCCGTCAGCTCCAGGAGGGCGTCGTCAAAGTCCCGGTTGCCGTAGGTGACAGTGACGATGCAGGGGGTCCCCTGCCCCCGCAGGGGGGAGAGGCGCTCTAAAGCCCCTGCAAAGACCCGGCCCCCGTAGACCGGCGCGCCAAAGACCACCAGGTCCTCTCGGGAGAAAACCTGCGCGGCAGCCGGGGAGAGGGTCACATCCAGAAGGCGGGCCTCCCCCAGGGCAGAGGCCATGGCCCAGGCGCCTTTGCGGGAGGTGCCGGTGGGGGAGAAGACAGCGGCGTATACAGCCACGAGAAAACACGACCTTTCTGTTAAATCTGTGAAAAACGCAGAGGTCCTTCCCCCTGATTATAGAGCCGGCAGGGCCAATTTGCAAGAAAAAGTGGCGCAATTAAGATTTCCGTAAGGGGGATGGGGGTTGTGAAAAGGCCGGGTTTGTGCTATATTTTATGAAGCGGCATTTTTTGAGAAAAGGGAGGGCCTTTCCTGTGGGCTATGTGCTGGACATTTTGATTGTAGCTGTGTGCGTGGTGTTCATCGTTGTGGGAGCCTACCGGGGATTGATCCGTTCCGCCGCCCATTTTTTGGGGGCTGTTCTTGCCGCCTGCCTGGCTTCTGCCCTGGGGGGGCCCCTGGCACAGTGGGTCTTTGACACCCTGTTCCGCCCGGCGCTGGTCGAGCGCATTGGAGAGTCCCTGGCTTCTTTTGGCAGCGGGGACACCTTGGCCGCGGTGCAGCAGGTGCTTTCCTCCCTGCCAGACTTTATCCTCCGCGCGCTGGAGCAGGCGGGAGTTACCGATGTGACCATCGCCTCCTCTTTGGCAAACCAAAGCAGCCAGGCGGCCAGCGCAATCGCCGACGCCCTCTCGCCGGTCTTTGTGGGCTTTTTGAAGGTGCTGGCGGTCATCGTGCTGTTTTTCCTGCTTATGATGGTGGTGCGGGCTTTGGCCGGCGTGCTTTCCACTGCGTTCCACCTGCCCATCCTGCGCCAGGTGGATGCGCTGCTGGGCGGTGTGCTGGGGCTGCTGCTGGCGGTGGTCAGCCTGTGGATTCTGCTGGCTGCGGTGGAGGTGTTCACCCCCATGCTGGCCTCTGACATGCAGGCCCAAATGGAGGACGCCCTGCGCCAGTCCACCTTGGCGGGGCCCCTGGTCAACTGGAACCCCCTGGACATCATGTTCCAATAAAGCGCTTTTGAAATTGCCCTGCCCGTTGGGAGCGGGTTGAAGAATTTGTGAGAGTTTCCCCTTATGCTGATAAGGACTGTGAAATTGGTGAAAAAGAGAGGAAGGCCGTTCATGCCCAAAGAGAGAAAGCCGATCAACCAGAATTTGACGGTGCCCAACGCCCTGTCTGTACTCCGTATTTTGATTATCCCTTTTTTCGCCTGGTACTTTATGCAGGACCAGCTGGTGGCGGCGGTGGCGCTTCTTGTGCTCTCCGGCCTTTCAGACTGTGTGGACGGCTTTATTGCCCGCAAGCTGAACCAGGTCACGGAGCTGGGCAAGATGCTGGACCCCCTGGCCGACAAGCTGACCCAAGGCGTGGTGGCCCTGTGCCTGGCGGTCAAGTTCCCGGTGATTGGGCCGGTGCTGCTGGTGTTCATCGCCAAAGAGCTGGTGATGCTCTGCGGCGCCGTGGTGCTACTGAAAAAACAGAAGCGCCCCTGTGCCGCCCAGTGGTATGGCAAGGTGGCCACGGTGATGTTCTACGTCTCTGTTGCCGTCATTGTGGTGATGGATGGCTTCCTGCATGTGAAGGGGCTTGCCTTTACTATCACCTCCAACGTGCTGCTGATCCTTACGGCGGCCATGATGATCTATTCCGCGGTGAAGTATTTCCAAATCTTCCGGGAAATCTTCCATTCGGACGACGCCCAGTATGAGCTCTCTCTCCACGATGAGATCCGGGCCAAGACCGTGCGGGAAAAGCGGAAACGTCCTTGATGCGAGCTCCCCAAGGGGGAGTTTCCGCTTTTTTCACGGTTCTTTCATACTGCGCTCATAATTGTTCGCTTTAATTGGAACGCTGTTTCTTATCTGTTTAGAAAGGACGAAAACCATGCTGATGTGTACACGCTGCAAAAAGAGGCCGGCCGTTGTGTTTGTTTCCAACGGCGTGGACGGCCAGCCCACCCAGGGGCTCTGCCTGGTGTGCGCCAGAGAGCTGGGCATCAAGCCGGTCAATGATATTATGGAGAAAATGGGCATCACCGACGAGGAGCTGGAAGCGGCTACCGCCCAGATGACCGAGCTGATGAACCTGAACAACGACAATGACGAGGAAGAGGACCTGTTCGCCCCCGGCGGCGCGGCCACCCTGCCGGTGGACCAGATGCTGGGGGGCCGCCCCGGAGAAAACGGCGGCTACGGCGGGGCAGGCGTCCAGCAGAAAAAGGAGAACTTCCACAAGAAGAAGCGCAAGCATATCCAGAACTTCTGCACCGATTTGACCGCCAAAGCCCGAAACGGCGAGCTGGACAACATCATCGGCCGGGAGAAAGAGATCCAGCGGGTGGTGCAGATCCTTTCCCGCCGGACCAAGAACAACCCCTGCCTCATCGGCGAGCCCGGCGTGGGCAAAACCGCCGTGGCCGAGGGCCTGGCCCTGCGCATCGCCCGGGGAGAGGTCCCTGCCAAGCTGCGCAACAAGGAGGTCCAGCTGCTGGACTTGACCGCCCTGGTGGCGGGCACCCAGTTCCGGGGCCAGTTCGAGAGCCGCATCAAGGGCTTGGTGGACGAGGTGAAGGCCGATGGAAATGTCATCCTCTTCATCGACGAGGTCCACAACCTGGTGGGCACCGGCGACGCCGAGGGCAGCATGAACGCCGCCAACATCCTGAAGCCCGCCCTCTCCCGGGGGGAGATCCAGGTCATCGGCGCCACCACCTTCAACGAGTACCGGAAGTACATTGAGAAGGACGCGGCCTTGGAGCGCCGCTTCCAGCCGGTCACGGTGGCAGAGCCCTCCATCCAGGACGCCGTCCAGATCCTTCTGGGCATCAAGGGCTATTACGAGAGCTACCACCGGGTGAAGGTGTCTGAACAAATCTGCCGCCGCATGGTGGTGCTGGCAGAGCGGTACATCAACGACCGCTACCTGCCCGACAAGGCCATAGACCTGTTGGACGAGGCCTGTGCCTGCGCCGCCCTGCGCAACAAGAAGCTGGAGGAATACGACGAGACGGAGCTGGCCCTGACCAAGGAAAAAAACCGGGAGCAGGATCTCTCCAGCCCCACGGACGGCAGCCAAATCGACTATGAGGAGCTGGCCAAAACCCATTACCGCATTGCCACCCTGGAGGAAAGCCTGGATAAGCTGAAGGGCGAGGGGGTCTTTGCCAATGTGGAAGAGTGGGACGTGGCCAAGGTGATCGAGCTGTGGACGGGCATCCCCGCTTCCCGAGTGCAGGAGAACGAGCTGAAGAAGCTGGCCAACCTGGAGGACGTGCTGAAAAAGCACATCATCGGCCAGGACGAGGCGGTCTCCGCCATCTCGGCGGCCATCCGCCGCAGCCGGGTGCAGATCAGCCCCCGGCGGCACCCGGCCTCCTTCATCTTTGTGGGCCCCACCGGCACGGGCAAGACCGAGCTGGTGCGGGTGCTCTCCCAGGAGCTGTTCGACACCCCAGAGACCCTGATTCGCCTGGATATGAGCGAGTTTATGGAGAAGCACTCCGTCTCTAAGATCATCGGCTCCCCGCCCGGCTATGTGGGCTACGACGAGGCCGGCCAGCTGACGGAGAAGGTCCGCCGCCGGCCCTACTCGGTGCTGCTGTTCGACGAGATTGAGAAGGCCCACCCGGATGTGCTGAACATCCTGCTGCAAATCCTGGACGAGGGCCGCATTACCGACGCCCACGGCCGCACGGTGAACTTTGAGAACACCGTTATCGTGATGACCTCTAACGCGGGCAGCGACCGCCGGGAAAATTCCCTGGGCTTTAATAAGACCGCCGCGGACATGAACCGGGAAAAGGTGATGAAGGCCCTGGGTGAGTTCCTCCGGCCAGAGTTCCTCAGCCGCATTGACGAGGTGATTGTGTTCCGTCCCCTGGATGTGGAGGACTACAGGAAGATCGCCGCCCTGATGCTGGATGAATATGTGGGGACTCTCCAGGAAAAGGGCATAGCCCTCACCTACACGCCAGAGGCCTGTGCCTATTTGGCAGAGAAGTCCATCCACGGGCAGAGCGGTGCCCGGGACCTGCGCAACAACATCCGCCGCATGGTGGAGGATAAACTGGCCATGGCCCTGGTAGAGCGGGGCGAAGGCGCCATTGCGGGTGTGGACCTCTCCGTGGAAGAAGGGGAGCTGCGGCTCTCTTATATGTGAGAAAAGTGAGCGGGGATGCCGTTTGGCATCCCTGTTTTTCTTTCTTGAGGGAGGAACAGCATGTTTTCCGCTGCAAAGGGATTTCTCAGAAAAAATCCCTTGACGTGGGGCGGCGTCTGTGCTATAATAATCACCGTCGCAAAATGCGCGGGTGTAGTTCAATGGTAGAACCCCAGCCTTCCAAGCTGGTCGTGTGGGTTCGATTCCCATCACCCGCTCCACGGATGGGGGAAATCGAACCCGAGAGGGTCTGGCCGTTGAGAAAATGTCCCGGCGGGACATTTTTAGGACAGAGTGGCGAACGGGTCCTGCACACAAAGTGTGCGGGAGGTGAGCCATCAAGCGTTCTGTAGGAACGCTTGGCTATTCCCATCACCCGCTCCAGCAGCGTGACGCTGCACCCGATCCGCGCGCATGAGCGCTTTGGTGTTCGCTGGATAGCGGCCCGCGTTTTTTGCGCCAGGTCACAGCGGCAAGGAATGTCGCTTTTAACTCCCGTTTGCACGGGGATTAATACGTTTTGCGGGCCAAAAGACGCCCCCCTTACAGATGCGCCAATAGCTCAGCTGGATAGAGCAACTGCCTTCTAAGCAGTAGGCCAGGGGTTCGAGTCCCTTTTGGCGCGCCAATATGGTGGATGTAGCTTAGT
>OIYW01000421.1_pt1 | contig 40892 bp, 32 predicted proteins | sample 1588351 | NCBI WGS metagenome assembly OIYW01 (sample SAMN03283268) | human gut metagenome | biome: human-associated habitat; material: feces | host: Homo sapiens | place: USA | collected 2013 | reverse complement strand
GGGGGTTGCAAGGACCGTAGGTCCTGCCTTCCCATACACAAAAAAAGGGGGGACGAATGTCCCCCTCTTGGGACAGCACAAAAGCCGTTGCCCCCGAGCCGAAGAGATCAAAAGGGTCAAGTATAGAAAAAAGCCAGGTTTTATGCGGCTTTCAGAACTTGACCCAAGGGTCGAGAGTCCCTCACTCTTGCCCCTGTTTTCCTGCACTCTTGACCCTGGGGACAAGTTTAAAAAACCCAGGTTTTATGCGGGTTTTGGCCACTCTTGACCCTCTGGAATATTCAAGTGGACCCTGTGCCGGCAAGAGGGGGCTTTCCCCCTCTCTCACTATTACAACTGATGGGAAAGTGTTTCTGACCCAAAAGAAAGGATGATTTTCCATGTACAATCCCAAGTCTTTGAAAGCAGAGGAATTTATCGACCACCAGGAGATCCTGGACACCCTGGAGTATGCCGACGCCAATAAAAACAACGTGGCGCTCATTGACGAGATTTTGAACAAGGCCCGGGAGCGCAAGGGCCTGTCCCACCGGGAGGCCTCTGTGCTGCTGGCCTGCGACATCCCCGAGAAGGTCCAGGAGCTGTATGCCCTGGCCGAGCAGATCAAGAAGGATTTTTACGGCAACCGCATTGTCATTTTCGCGCCGCTGTACCTCTCGAACTACTGCGTCAACGGCTGCCTGTACTGTCCCTACCATCAGAAGAACAAGCACATCCCCCGGAAAAAGCTGACCCAGGAAGAGGTGGAGAAAGAGGTCATCGCCCTGCAGGACATGGGCCACAAGCGCCTGGCCATCGAGACCGGCGAGGACCCTGTCAACTGCCCCATCGAGTATGTGCTGGACTGCATCCACACCATCTACTCCATCAAGCACAAAAACGGCGCCATCCGCCGGGTGAACGTGAACATTGCCGCCACCACCGTAGAGAACTACCGCAAGCTGAAGGAGGCGGGCATTGGCACCTACGTCCTGTTCCAGGAGACCTACCACAAGGAGAGCTACGAGCACCTGCACCCCACCGGCCCCAAGAGCAACTACTGCTACCACACCGAGGCGATGGACCGGGCTATGGAGGGCGGCATTGACGACGTGGGCCTGGGGGTGCTCTTCGGCCTGGAGCTGTACCGCTATGAGTTCGCGGGCCTGCTGATGCACGCCGAGCACCTGGAGGCCGTCCACGGGGTGGGGCCCCACACCATCAGCGTGCCCCGTGTAAAGCACGCCGACGACATCGACCCCGACGAGTTCGACAACGGCATTGACGACGAGACCTTCCTGAAGATCTGCGCCTGCATCCGGGTGGCGGTGCCCTACACCGGCATGATTATGTCCACCCGGGAGAACCAGTCCGTGCGGGAGCGGGCGCTGCATCTGGGCATCTCCCAGGTGTCCGGCGGCAGCCGCACCAGCGTGGGCGGCTACACCGAGGAGGAGCGCCCCCACGACACCGAGCAGTTCGACGTCAGCGACAACCGCACCCTGGATGAAGTGGTGAAATGGCTGATGGAGCTGGGGTATATTCCCTCTTTCTGCACGGCCTGCTACCGGGAGGGCCGCACCGGCGACCGGTTTATGAGCCTGTGCAAGGCCGGGCAGATCCAGAACTGCTGCCACCCCAACGCCCTGATGACCTTGAAGGAGTACCTGATGGACTACGCCGCCCCGGAGACCAAGGCCATTGGCGAGCAGCTGATTCAGGCGGAGCTGGGCAACATCCCCAAGGAGAAGGTGCGGGAGATCTGCAAGGACCATTTGGAGAAGATCGAGCAGGGCATCCGGGACTTCCGGTTTTAACCGCGAAGCGGCGTAAAAGTTTTGATCAAACTTTTTCAAAAGTTTGCAGAGCGCGGGGCGCTGGTCTCCTGAGGAGACCGTTCAGCGCTTGACCGAACCGGCAGGTGAGAAGCGTCTCGCGACCTTGACCTTGAAACGGCGCAGCCGATGGAAAAGTACAGCGAGCGGGGCGCATGCTGCGCAGCAGATAGCCCCGGGAGCGGGCGCGGTGGCACCGTACTTTTGAAACACCGCCGTCGCTTCCGCCAAAGGGCGGTGGGCGCTTGGGGCGGGTTTCAGGCGGGCTTGCGGTAATCCACGCAGAGCCTCCGGCTCTGTCAGGGAACCCCCGACGAGGGTTCCCTGCGAAAAGCCTTCCGCAGGAAGCCTTTTCTACCCTCCTGCGTTTGCCGAAGGCGACTAAGGCCGCAGGGGCGTCGCCCCCGCACCCCCACAAGCCTTTTGAAAAAGGCTTGAGCGAAAACTTTCCTTTTTCGGCACAATACATTCGATCCAACCTGCGAAAGGAGGCACTGCCACCATGAGCCTAAACAACACCCCCTCTGCGGAGAGGGTACACATCGGCTTTTTCGGCCGGAGAAACGCGGGCAAGTCCAGCGTAGTCAACGCCTTTACCAACCAGGAGCTCTCCGTGGTCTCCGACGTGAAGGGCACCACCACCGACCCGGTGATGAAATCCATGGAGCTGCTGCCCATGGGGCCGGTGGTCATCATCGACACCCCCGGCTTTGACGACGAGGGCGCCCTGGGAGAGCTGCGGGTGAAAAAGACAAAGCAGGCCCTCAACCGAGCGGACTGCGCCGTGCTGGTGGTAGACGCCACCCAGGGCAAGACCCCCGCCGACCAGGAGCTGATTGCCCTTTTCCAGCAGAAGGACATCCCCTATCTGGTGGCCTACAACAAGAGTGACCTGGCCGCCGCCCCCCTGCTGGGGGAGAACGAGCTGGCCGTCAGCGCCGTGACCCGGGAGGGCATCGAAGAGCTGAAAGAGCGGGTGGCCCGGCTGACCCGGTCTCCCAGCGAGGGCAAGCGCCTGGTGGGGGACCTGCTTGCCCCCGGGGACCTGGTGGTGCTGGTCACCCCCATTGACAGCGCCGCCCCCAAGGGCAGGCTCATCCTGCCCCAGCAGCAGACCCTTCGGGATGTGCTGGACGCCGGATGCCTCTCCCTTGTGGTAAAGGAGGACGGCCTGCGGGACGCCCTGCAAAAGCTGGCCGTAAAGCCCCGCATGGTCATCACCGACAGCCAGGCCTTTTCCCAGGTGGACCGGGACACGCCAGGGGACATCCCCCTGACCTCCTTCTCCATCCTGATGGCCCGGTACAAGGGCTTTCTCACGGACGCTGTCAAGGGCGTGGCCGCCATTGACCGGCTTCAGGACGGCGACAAAGTCCTCATTGCCGAGGGCTGCACCCACCACCGCCAGTGCGAGGACATCGGCACGGTGAAGATCCCCCGGTGGCTGAGGGAATACACGGGAAAAGAACTTCAGCTGGAGCACTCCTCCGGCCGGGATTTTCCAGAAGATCCCTCCCCCTACAAGCTGGTCATCCACTGCGGCGGCTGCATGCTCAATGACAGGGAGGTGGCTTACCGCCGCAAGACCGCGGCCGACGCCGGGGTGCCCTTTACCAACTACGGCATCACCATCGCCCACTTAAAGGGCATCTTAAAGCGCAGCGTGGAGCTGTTCCCAGACCTGCACGCCCTGCTGCCCTGAGAAAAAACCACAAAAAAGTCCTTGACAATCCCCAGAGATGGTGCTATAGTAACACTAATCAATCAACCTGAAACCGGTGACCGGGACGAGTACCCTTTCGGAGCCGTTTCCAAGCGAGCTGTGGGCGGTGGGAGCACAGCGGAACGGAGAAAGGCGAATGGACCCGCGAGGGCAAACCGAGCAGGGCGTTTTCCCTGTTAGGCGAGACGGAGGCTGACCGTTACAGCAGCTAGCGTATCACAGTGTACGCGATGAGCGCGCCCCCCAGGGGCGAAATTAGGTGGCACCGCAGATGCGAAAGTTTACGCACCTGTCCTAAGTGTTTAGGACAGGTGCGTTTTTTCGTTTTTCATGTTGGTTGAGCGCATTTCAAAACCACAATTTGAAAGGATGGTTCATCATGGCACAGATCCCCTACAAAATCTATCTGGATGAAAGCGAGCTGCCCCAGGCATGGTACAACCTGCGGGCCGACATGAAAAACAAGCCTGCCCCCCTGCTGAACCCCGCCACCCATCAGCCCATGACCTTCGAGGAGCTGCGGCCTGTGTTCTGCGACGAGCTGGTCAAGCAGGAGCTGGACGACACCACCCCCTATTTCGACATTCCCGGGGAGATTTTGGACTTCTACAAGATGTACCGGCCCTCTCCCCTGGTCCACGCGGAGTTTTTGGAGAAGGCCCTGGGCACCCCCGCCAAGATCTACTACAAGTTTGAGGGGAACAATACCTCCGGCTCTCACAAGCTGAACTCCGCCATCGCCCAGGCCTACTACGCCAAAAAGCAGGGCCTCAAGGGCGTTACCACCGAGACCGGCGCCGGCCAGTGGGGCACCGCCCTCTCTATGGCCTGCTCCTTCTTTGATTTGGACTGCAAGGTCTACATGGTGAAGGTCTCTTACGAGCAGAAGCCCTTCCGCCGGGAAGTGATGCGGGTGTACGGCGCCTCTGTCACCCCCTCCCCCTCAGAGACCACCGCCATCGGCCGGAAGATTTTGGAGGCCCACCCCGGCACCAGCGGCAGCCTGGGCTGCGCCATCAGCGAGGCCGTGGAGGTGGCTACGGGCCTCCCGGGATACCGGTATGTGCTGGGCTCGGTTTTAAACCAGGTGCTGCTGCACCAGTCCGTCATCGGCCTGGAGGCCAAGGCCGCCTGCGACAAGTACGGCATCAAGCCGGACATCATCATCGGCTGCGCCGGCGGCGGCTCCAACCTGGGGGGCCTGATCTCCCCCTTTATGGGCGAGAAGATCCGGGGCGAGGCCGATTACCGCTTCATCGCCGTGGAGCCCGCCTCCTGCCCCTCCTTCACCCGGGGCAAGTTCGCTTACGACTACTGCGACACCGGCATGGTGTGCCCCCTGCAGAAAATGTACACTTTGGGCTCCAACTTCATCCCCTCGGCCAACCACGCCGGAGGCCTGCGGTATCACGGCATGAGCAGCGTGCTTTCCCAGCTGTACGCCGACGGCCTGATGGAGGCCCGGGCTGTGGAGCAGACCAGCGTGTTCGCCGCGGCGGAGCTGTTCGCCCGGGTGGAAGGCACCCTGCCCGCCCCGGAAAGCAGCCACGCCATCCGGGCCGCCATTGACGAGGCCCTGAAGTGCAAAGAGACCGGCGAGGAAAAGACCATCCTCTTCGGCCTGACCGGCACGGGCTACTTCGACATGACCGCCTACCAGAAGTTCAACGACGGCCTGATGAGCGACTACATCCCCACCGACGCGGAGCTGGAGGAGAGCTTTAAGCAGCTGCCCCAGGTGTGATCCCCCGGGAAGCTCCTCAACAGGAATCGTTAGAAAATGAAAAAGGGCGTCCAGGCCAAAACCTTGGGCGCCCTTTTCTCTTGCCCTGCCTCAGTCCAAGACCTCATAGACCAGGTTCTCCCAGCGCAGCCGGGTGCCCACGTCCACGCCCTCCGGCAGCAGGGCCATGGCGATCATCATGGGCTCGCCCCCATCCGGGATGTCCGTGCGCCGCAGATAGGCGTACTCCCCTTCGATGCGCTCCACCACATATTCATAAGGACCCATTGCAAAGCCCCCCTTTCCTCCTCCATCCTACCCCATCTTTTCCAAAAACGCAACCTGTTTTTCCGCCTTGACATCCGGGAAAATCCTGGGATAATAATTAGGAAGGACCCTTATTTCCCCAGAAAGGAAGTTTCTCTATGGAGTTTGTCAAATTTCAACCCCTTCCCGGCTCTTCCGCCCAGGTGGAAGGCTACCTGCATCTTCCCTCCGGCGACGCCCAGAACCGCCGGGAGGCCTTCCCCGCTGTGGTGGTGTGCCCCGGCGGCGGGTATGAATCCATCTCCGCCCACGAGGCCGACCCGGTGGCCCTGGATTTTCTGGCCCACGGCTGCCAGGCTTTCGTGCTCACCTACTCCATTGGGGAGGAGGCCAAGGACTTCCGCCCCTTGAAGGAGCTCTCTGAGACGGTGCGCCGCATCCGGGAGAACGCCGCCCAGTGGCGCGTGGACCCGGAAAAGATCGCCGTGTGCGGCTTCTCCGCCGGCGGGCACCTGGCCGCCTCTCTGGGCACCCTGTGGAACGACCCGGAGTTTTTAAAGCACTATGACAGCCACGGCGGCCAAAACCGCCCCAACGCCATGATTTTGGGGTACCCCGTCATCACCGCGGACGAGTTTGCCCACGAAGGTTCCCTCCGCCACGTCAGCGGCTGCCAGCCCGGCGAACCCGGCTATGAGTACTTCTCCCTGGAGAAGCATGTGACAAAGGACACCTGCCCCGCCTTTTTGTGGCACACCATGGACGACGACTGCGTCCCCGTGGAAAACAGCTTTGCCATGGCCGCCGCCCTGCACCGGGCGGGCATCCCCTGCGAGGCCCACTTCTTCCCCACTGGCATTCACGGGCTCTCCGTCTGCACCCAGGAGATCGGCATGCCCCATCCCCACAACGCCCAGTGGATGGACCTGTGCCTGCGCTGGCTGGAGGCCACCTTCGGCTACACCCTGTAAAGGGGGCTATTCAGATGGAACACAGCCCCCGGGCCCAAGAGCTCCTGACGGGGCTGCGCGCCGCCTTCCCCGGCCTGCGCCCCCTGGAGGAGGGGGACCTGCCCCTGGTCCTTGCCCTGTACCAGCGCAACACGTTTTTCAACTCTGTGGCCCTAGAGGCGCCGCCCACCCTGGAGAGCTGCCGGGAGGACCTGGCCGCCCTGCCCCCCGGCCGGGAGCCCCGGCACAAGCTGTTTTTGGGACTGTTCCAGGGGGAGGCCCTGGCCGCCGTGCTGGACCTGGTGGAGGGGTACCCCGGCGAGGGGACCCTCTACATCGGCCTGCTGGAGCTGGAGGTGCAGTTCCACCGCCAGGGGCTGGGGAGCCGGCTGGTCCGGGCCCTGAAAACCACCGCCCAAAAGGCCGGGTTTTCCTCCCTGCGCCTGGGGTGTTATGAGCGCAACGCCCCGGGCCTGGCCTTTTGGAACGCCATGGGGTTTGAGAAGGAGGGAGAGGTCCTGCGGGAAGGGCGCGCCCTGTATAAAATGCGCCTCTCCCTATAGTCCCTCCAGGCTTGCGGGAACCCCAAAAGAGCGGTATAATACAAGAACACGGTCTGCAAGCGGGCAAAAGCTGTCCCGCTGGTTGCGGCAGCAGCGCCCACCCATTGTGAAAAAAGGGCGTAAAAAGGGCGTAGACAAAATTTAGAGAAAGGCAGAAAGCCCCTAAAAGCAAGGCTTTTTGGATAGGTAAAGAGAGAAATGAAATTAGGAATCGTGGGCCTGCCCAACGTGGGCAAAAGCACCCTTTTCAACGCCATTACCAACGCCGGCGCCCAGTCGGCCAACTACCCCTTCTGCACCATCGAGCCCAACGTGGGCGTGGTGGCTGTGCCGGACAAACGCCTGGACAAGCTGGCTGAAATGTACGAGCCGGAAAAATTCACCCCCGCCACCATCGAGTTTGTGGACATTGCCGGCCTGGTAAAGGGCGCCTCTAAAGGCGAGGGCCTGGGCAACAAGTTCCTCTCCAACATCCGGGAGGTGGACGCCATCGTCCACGTGGTGCGCTGCTTTGAAAACGACGACATCATCCATGTGGAGGGCAGCATCGACCCCAAGCGGGACATTGAGACCATCGACCTGGAGCTGATCCTCTCGGACATCGAGGTGCTGGACCGCCGCATTGACAAGACCCGGAAAATGCTGAAGGCCGACAAGAAATACCAGGCCGAGCTGGACTTTTTAGAGCGGGTCCACCAGGCGCTGGAGGAAGGGAAATCCGCCCGCAGCGTGGAGTGCACCGAGGAGGAGGCGGAAATCCTCTCCACCGTGTCCCTGCTGACCAACAAGCCCATCATCTTCGCCGCCAACATGAGCGAGGACGACTTCCGGGGCGGCGTGGAAAACAACCAGTATTTCCAGGTGGTGCAGGAGTTCGCCCAGGCCGAGCACGCCGCGGTGCTGCCCATCTGCGCGGAGATCGAAGCGGAGATCTCCGGCATGGAGCCCGAGGAGAAGAAGCTGTTCCTAGCGGACATGGGCCTGGAGGAATCCGGCCTGGACAGGCTCATCCAAGCCTGCTACTCCCTGCTGGGGCTCATCTCTTACCTGACCGCCGGCAAGCCCGAGGTGCGGGCCTGGACCATCAAAAAGGGGACCAAGGCGCCCCAGGCGGCAGGCAAGATCCACTCCGACTTCGAGCGGGGCTTCATCCGGGCGGAAGTCATCGGCTTTGACGAGCTGATGGAGTGCGGCACCATGGCCGCCGCCAAGGAGAAGGGCCTGGTGCGCAGCGAGGGCAAGGACTACGTCATGCAGGATGGGGACATCGTGCTGTTCCGCTTTAACGTGTAAGTCCGCCGCGGGGGCAGCTTTGCCGCCCCCGAAAAAAAGAGGATGGCCAAACGCCATCCTCTTTTTTCACACCCTTCCACGGCCCCGCGCCCTTGGGAGAGGGAGCCGTCACCGGCCCTCGGCCTGTTTCAGGCGCTGGATCTTGTGCTCGATCTTTTCCAGGTGGCGCTGCAGCTCCTGGATCTCCTCCAGCACCCGCTGGCGGTGGCCGGTAAAGATCTGCAGCCGCTCTTCCACGGTGCTTTTTCCCTGGGCCACCAGGTCGAAATAGCGCCTGATCTCTTTCAGGGGCATCCCGGTGCTCTTCAGGCACATGGCCATTTCCAGCTGAGAGATGTTCTCCTCGGTGTACACCCGGACGCCATTTTTGCTTCGCTGGGGGTGGATGATGCCCTCCTTCTCATAAAACCGCAGGGTGTGGGGCTCCACCCCAAAGCGCTGGGCTGTTTGGGAAATGCTGTAACCCTCCATTGCGCCTCTCCTTTCCAACAGGTGATTAAACTATACTTTAAGATTAATCTTTCGGCGCGGTTTTGTCAACCGGTTTCTCCCCACCGCGGGGCCAGTTGTATTTTTATACAAATATGGATACAAGAAATCCCCGATAATTTCCCTTTTTCCCTCTTGAAAACGGAGAAATAAGTTGTATAATGTGTATATTCCCTACAAAGAAACCCATAAAGGACGAAGGAGAGAATTACCTATGAAAAAAATTGCAACGCTTCTGGCAGCCCTGATGCTGATGACTGCCGCGTTCTCTGGCTGCGGCGATGCTGGGACAAGCTCCTCTTCCGCCGCTGGCAGCGAATCCTCTGCTGTAAGCGAGTCTTCCGCCGTTTCCGAAGAGAGCTCTGCCGCCTCTGAAAGCAGCGCCTCCAGCGAGGCCTCCTCTGCGGAGACCGCCGCTGGCGACTACGGCGAGTTCACCACCATTGAAGAGGGCAAGCTGATTATGTCCACCAACGCCCAGTTCCCTCCCTACGAGATGGTGGCCGACGGCGAAGGCTTTAACGGCACCGGGTTTGAGGGCATCGACGTGGAAATCGCCTCTGCCATTGCTGACAAGCTGGGCCTGGAGCTCCAGATTGATGACATGGAGTTTGACTCCGCCCTGCTGGCCGTGCAGAACAACACCGCCGATGTGATGCTGGCCGGCCTGTCCTACTCGGAAGAGCGGGACGAAGTGGTGGACTTCACCGACAGCTACGCCACCGGCGTGCAGGTGGTTATTGTGAAGGACGGCTCTGACGTGACCATGGATAACCTGGGCGAGAAGATGATTGGCACCCAGCGGGGCACCACCGGTTACATCTACGCCTCTGACACCCCTGAGAACGGCGGTTACGGCGAAGACCATGTGCTGGCCTACGACAACGGCGCCACCGCTGTGCAGGCCCTGATGAACGACCAGATCGACGCCGTCATCATCGACGAGGCCCCTGCCAAGGAGTTTGTGGCCGCCAACGAGGGCCTCACCATCCTGCCCGGCAACTGGGTGGAAGAGCAGTATTGCGCCGCCGTGGATGAGGGCAACACCGCGCTGCAAAACGCCATCAACACCGCTCTCAACGAGCTGATGGATGACGGCACCGTGGACGAGATCATCGCCAAGTACATCAGCGCGGAATAAGCGAAATGATACCATTGTCCCAAGGAGCGGCCCTGCGCCGCTCTTTTGGTCTATGGAATCCCTAAGGAGAGAGGAGTGGGCAGATGAATTTTTCCCAGTTGTACGAGCAGTTCGCCGCCCTGGAGGACCCCGGCTTCTGGCAGACCGCTTATATGAACTTTTACCGGGCCTGGTTTGAGGGCGGCCGGTGGATGCAGTACTTCGAGGGCCTGGGCGTTACCATTCTTGTCACAATCATCGCCTTGCTGATTGGCGTGGTGCTGGGCGTGCTGGTAGCCGTTGTGCGCACAGGCCACGACCAACAGCGAAAAGGCCACCACAACCCCATTTTAGCGGTGCTCAACATGGTCTGCAAGGTGTATGTCACCGTCATCCGCGGCACCCCTATGATGGTGCAGCTGCTGATTATGGGCTTTGTCATTTTCAAAAGCAGCCGCAACCATTCCATGGTGGGGGCCCTGGCCCTGGGCATCAATTCCGGGGCCTATGTGGCAGAGATCATCCGCGGCGGCCTGATGAGCCTGGACCCCGGCCAAACAGAAGCCGGGCGCTCTCTGGGGCTGGGCTACCTCACCACCATGCGGTGCATTGTGGTGCCCCAGGCTTTCAAGGCCATTCTGCCCGCCCTGGGCAACGAGTTCATCACCCTGCTGAAGGACACCTCTCTCATCTCGGTGGTGGCCGGCACAGAGATCGTCTACTTTGCCCAGGCGATTGTGGCCCGCACCTATGAACCCATGTGGCCCTACCTCATCACCGCGGTGATGTACCTGATCCTGGTGCTGATCTTCACCTGGCTCCAGGGGATTCTGGAAAGGAGGCTGCGCGCCAGTGATCGACGTTAAAGGCTTGACCAAGACCTATGGGGACCATCAGGTCCTTAAAGGCATCAACGAGCACATCTCCAAAGGGGAGAAAGTGGCCATTATCGGGCCTTCCGGTTCGGGCAAGTCCACCTTTCTGCGGTGCCTAAACCTGCTGGAGGAGCCCACTTCCGGCACCATTACCTTTGAGGGCGTGGACATCACCAACCCCAAAAACGACATCAACAAGCTGCGGGCCCGCATGGGCATGGTGTTCCAGCAGTTCAACCTGTTCCCCCACATGACCGTAAAGCAGAACATCACCCTGGCCCCCACCAAACTGAAGCTGATGACCAAGGCCCAGGCCGACAAAAAGGCCCTGGAGCTGCTGGAGCGGGTGGGCCTGCCGGACAAGGCCAACGCCTATCCCAAGCAGCTTTCCGGCGGCCAGCAGCAGCGCATCGCCATTGCCCGGGCTTTGGCCATGAATCCGGATGTGATGCTCTTCGACGAGCCCACTTCCGCCCTGGACCCAGAAATGGTGGGCGAGGTGCTGGAGATCATGAAGGAGCTGGCGGATGACGGCATGACCATGGTGGTGGTCACCCACGAGATGGGCTTTGCCCGTTCCGTAGCCACCCGGGTCCTCTTTATGGACGAGGGCAATATCGCCGAACAGAACGAGCCCGAGGCCTTCTTCACCCACCCCCAGAACCCCCGGTTGAAGGAGTTTCTCTCCAAAGTTTTATAAGACTCTCTGTTTCATGCAAAGCAGCCTGGGTATTCCAGGCTGTTTTTTTGCGCAAAAAAAGGGGAGGGCGAACGCTCTCCCCTTTTTTTATTCCTGGGGTGGCAGAGTATACAACTCGGCTTTTCCCATCCGGTCAGAATACATCTCGACATCCACTTCCTGGCTGGGATCCCCTTGGGAGGAACCCTCTGGCAGGTCCACCCCCGTGAATTCCCCTACGCTGTTTCCCTGACCGTCCACCAAGCGGCCTCGGATCAAATTCCCGTGAGTCTCCACGTCCTCCACGGTAAACCGGCCCCCGGTGATCGTTTGGAGAAACTCCCCCAACCAGGAACCACCGGTGGCGGCGTTGGCGCCCACGGCCAAGGCCCCCATAAGGGCGGCGGCCAGAGCGGCCACAGCCAGCCGCCGGGCGATGAACTTTTTCGGTCTGCGTTTCTGTTCTGTCAATTGCAAAACCTCCGTTTCCAGTTGGGGAGGCGCCTTCAATTTGGCAAAGGTCTGCCGGTACCGTGTGTTCAGAGCCATCTGTCTCTCCCCTTTCTAATCGTCGCTCAGTTCCTTTTTCAGCCGCTCCCGGGCCCGCTGCAGACGGGTCTGGGCTGTGGATTCCTTCAGCCCGCAGAGAGCGGCCACCTCCTTCACCGGGTATCCCTCGTAGTAGTAAAGGTACAAAGGCACCCGGTACTTTTTCGGGAGGCCCATCACCGCCTGGAACAGCCCGGTCTCCTGGGGGGACTCCATCCCCAGGGACTGGGCGTACTCCTCCAGCGGCACACGCCTGTGAAACCACGGCGAGCACACCAGCCGCCTGGACTCGTTCACCGCCACCCGCAGGAGCCACCGCCGGGCGTGCTCTTTGCTTTCAAAGGTGGGGCTGGTCCGGTACAGCCGCAGGAACACGTTCTGCACAATGTCCTGGGAGTCCGCCGGGTTTTTGCAGGCGTGGAAGGCCACCCGGTAGACGGCGTCTGCGTATTCCCGGACGTAGCCGGTGAACTCCTGCTCCTCCATGGCCTCCACCTCCTTTTGAAAAGCTCTTCACACTTTATACCCGGCAGGGGAGCGTTCTATCCCGCCCGCCGCAAATTTTTTTGCCGGAAACCAGGGGGATACAAAAGGGGCTGCCGTTTTCACGGCAGCCCCTTAAAAGCATTATAAGAAGAGGTTGAAATAAAATGGTGAGAAAAGCAGCTTACTCGGCGCAGTTCTTCTTCAGGGTCTCCAGCTGGTTGCGGAGCTCCTGGGGCAGCTTGTCGCCAAACTGCTTGTAGAACTCCTCAATGCCCTCGGCTTCCTTGGCCCAGGCAGCCTTGTCCACTTCCAGGATGGACTTCAGGGTCTCGATATCGAAGTCCTGAATGCCCTCCAGGTTGATGTCCTCGGCGTAAGGCACATAGCCGATAGCGGTCTCCTTGGCGTCCACCTTGCCCTCGCAGCGCTTGAGGATCCACTCCAGCACGCGGAAGTTGTCGCCGAAACCGGGCCACAGGAAGTGGCCTTCGCTGTCCAGACGGAACCAGTTGACGTTGAAGATCTTGGGAGCGTTCTCGCCCAGCTTCTCGCCCATCTCGAACCAGTGCTGGAAGTAGTCGCCCATATGATAGCCGCAGAAGGGCAGCATAGCCATGGGATCGCGGCGAACCACGCCCACAGCGCCGGTGGCGGCGGCGGTGGTCTCAGAGGCCATGATGGAGCCTACGAACACGCCGTTGTTCCAATCGCGGGACTGGTACACCAGGGGAGTGGTCTGAGCGCGGCGGCCGCCGAAGATGATGGCGGAAACCGGCACGCCTTCGCCCTTGTCAAACTCGGGGCTGATGCAGGGGCAGTTCTTGGCGGGAGCGGTGAAGCGGCTGTTGGGATGGGCGCCCTTCTTCTCAGAGGTCTTGCCATTCCAGGGCTCGCCGGTCCAATCCAGAGCGTTCTCAGGCGGGTTCTTGTCCAGGCCTTCCCACCACACGGTGTTGTCGTCCAGGTTGTGGGCCACGTTGGTGAAGATGGTGCCCTTCTGGGTGGAGATCAGAGCGTTGGGGTTGGACTTCATGTTGGTGCCGGGGGCCACGCCGAAGAAGCCGTTCTCGGGGTTGATGGCATACAGCTTGCCATCGGCGCCCTGGCGCATCCAGGCGATATCGTCGCCCACAGTCCAAACCTTGTAGCCCTTGTTGCGGTAACCTTCCGGCGGGATGAGCATGGCCAGGTTGGTCTTGCCGCAGGCGGACGGGAAGGCGGCGGTGACGTACTTCACCTCGCCCTGGGGATTCTCAATGCCCAGGATGAGCATGTGCTCGGCCATCCAGCCCTCGTTCTTGCCCAGGTAGGAGGCAATGCGCAGGGCGAAGCACTTCTTGCCCAGCAGCACGTTGCCGCCGTAACCGGAGTTGACGCTGATGATATAGTTGTCCTCGGGGAAGTGGCAGATATAGCGGTTCTCTTCCTCGATGTTGCACTTGCAGTGCAGGCCCTTCACCCAGTCCTCGCTGTCGCCCAGCACGTCCAGCACAGCCTGGCCCACGCGGGTCATAATGGCCATGTTCAGCACCACGTAGATGGAGTCGGTGACTTCCAGGCCGATTTTAGCCAGAGGAGAGCCGATGGGGCCCATGGAGTAGGGGATCACATACATGGTGCGGCCCTTGTAGCTGCCACGAGCAATGTTGAACAGCATCTTATAGGCGCCCTGGGGCTCCATCCAATGGTTGGTGGGGCCGGCATCCTCTTCCTTGCGGGAGCAGATGAAGGTACGGCCTTCCACACGGGCCACGTCGTTGATGGCGGTGCGGTGCAGATAGCAGCCAGGCAGCTTCTCCTGGTTCAGCTTAATCATTTCGCCGGTCTCGCAGGCCTGCTTGCGAAGGCTTTCCAGCTGCTCCTCAGAGCCGTCGATCCAGACGACCTCATCGGGAGTGACCAGCTCTTTCATTTCGTCAAGCCAAGCCAGCACGGACTTATTGTTGGTCATTTGTATGATCTCCTTTCGCCCAATGGCAAAATTTGTGCTTGTCTTCCAGTGTTTATTCTAGCACAGCGGGGCCTAAGAATCAATGACTATTTTGTTAAAAAGACAGCAATCTGGCCGGGGGCGTTCAGCCCTCCCCGTTCAAGACGCTATTCCTCTTCCACCAGCACCACACGCCCCTGCTTGCGGGTCTCCTTCATGTTGATGAGCCGCTGGTTCTCGCTGCCCCGGAAGCGCAGCTCCAGGTTGCGCTGTTCCAGCACAAAGGGCCCGTCGATGAGAAGGTCCACCTCTGCCAGCAGGGCGTTGACGGCAGGGTCGCCCTTTTCCAGCAGCTGCTCGTAGGTCCAGCCGGTGTAGCAGGCCACGTCCTTCCCCGCGCCGTGGACCAGCTTTGCCAGCTCTGTCAGCGGCTCCGGCTGGCAGAATGGCTCCCCCCCGCTGAAGGTGACTCCCTTTAAAATGGGGTCCTTTTGAAAGTCCTCGAACAAAGCCTGGGGCGTGGTCTGCTGCCCCCCCTCGAAGGCCCAGGTCTGGGGGTTGTGGCAGCCGGGGCAGTGATGAGGGCAGCCCTGGGTGAACACGGTGTAGCGGATGCCCGGCCCGTCCACAATGGATTCTTTGATAACGCCGGCGATTGTCAGTTCCATACCTCTCTCTCCTTAGCGGCAAACATATTTGGAAAAGAAAGCCGGGTGGGTTTCCCCATCCGGCTTCCCATGTATGACAGCCCTCTCTTACAGGTTGGAAAGGGTGTGCTTCACCCGGTCCTTTTCCTCGGCCCGCTTGGCGTTGTTCCAGCGGTCGATGGTGCCCACCAGGTAACCGGTGATGCGGCGGATGCGCTCGAAGTCCCGGCCCTCGCCCACCAAAACCTGCTCTTTATTTTCCACAACTGTCTTTGCCATGACAAATTCCTCCTTATTCTAAAATCCAAAAGGGTTTTTCTATCAAAAATCAAGAACTATTCTTATTTTAGCAGAATCCTGTGTCCCTGTCAACAGTATCACACAAGATTTTGAGGGCCGTGCCCGGATGGAGCGATTCGCGGCGGAGTGCCTCCGCTGTCTCTTCGCGCCCTGGGCAGCTCGCTGACGCTCGTGCCGATCGAGCCGCCAACGCGCGTCCGCGCCGCTGGCTTCGCTGGGACCTTCCCGGCCTTGCCGCAGGCAAGACAGCCGGCTTGTCCCGTCCGGTCACGGACTTAGCGGATCAGGCAGGAGTAATCCGGCACGTCGTGGTACTTCTTGCGCAGCTCCTGGAGCTTCTCCAGGGGCACGCCCTCCCCGGCGTGGCGGCCGCAGCGGGGGCACACGTCATCGATAATGCCGTTATAGCCGCAGACAGGGTCCCGGTCCACCGGATGGTTCACAGAGCCGTAGCCGATGCCCGCCTCCTTCATGCAGCGGATGACGCTCTCAAAGGCGTCGATGTTCTTGCACACGTCCCCGTCCAGCTCCACATAGCTGATATGGCCCGCGTTGGTCAGGGCGTGGAAAGGCGCTTCCTTCTTAATCTTCTCAAAGGCGCTGATGGGGTAGTACACCGGGATGTGGAAGGAGTTGGTGTAGTACTCCCGGTCGGTGACGCCGGGGATTTTCCCAAACTTTTTCTGGTCGATGCGGACAAAGCGGCCGGACAGGCCTTCGGCGGGAGTGGCCAGCAGGGTGAAGTTCAATCCCGTCTCCTGGGACTTGTCGTCCATGCGCTTGCGCATGTAGGAGATGATCTCATAGCCCAGCTGATAGCTTTCCTCACTCTCGCCGTGATGCTTGCCGGTCAGGGCCACCAGCGTCTCTGCCAGGCCGATGAAGCCCACGGAGAGGGTGCCGTGCTTCAACACTTCGGCCACAGAGTCGTTGCGGTCCAGCTTTTCAGAATCAATCCAAACCCCCTGCCCCATCAGGAAGGGGTAGTTGTAAGCCTTTTTGCTGCACTGGATCTTGAACCGGTGCAGCAGCTGCTCAATGCACAGGTCAATGCGCTCATCCAGGATCTGGTAGAATCTCTTGATATCTTTTTGGGCCTCAATGCCGATGCGGGGCAGGTTGATGGAGGTAAAACTCAGGTTGCCCCGGCCGCAGGTCACCTCGCGGTTCCTGTCGTGGACGTTGCCCATCACACGGGTGCGGCAGCCCATGTAGGCCACCTCGGTGTTGTAATCGCCGGGCTTGTAATACTGCAGGTTAAAGGGGGCGTCCAAAAAGCTGAAGTTGGGGAACAGCCGCTTGGCGGAGACCCGCATGGCCAGCTTGAACAAATCGTAGTTGGGGTCGCCCTCGTTGTAGTTGACGCCTTCCTTCACCTTGAAAATCTGCACCGGGAAGATGGGGGTTTCCCCGTCGCCCAGGCCGGCCTCGGTGGCCAGCAACAGGTTGCGGATGACCATGCGGCCCTGCTCGCTGGTGTCGGTGCCGTAATTCAAGGAGCTGAAGGGCACCTGGGCGCCCGCCCGGGAGTTCATGGTGTTCAGGTTGTGCACCAGGGCTTCCATGGCCTGGTAGGTGGCCTTGTCCGTCTCCCGCCAAGCTGTCTCGGCGGCGTAGCCGGCGGCTTTCTGGGCCTCCTCCTGGGTGATCTCCTGGAAGCCGTTTTCCCGCTGATGGCGGGGCAGGTAGTCCACAAACTTCCGGGCAAATTCCTGGGCCTGGTCCATGTTGACCCGCTCCCCCAGGTTCTCCTTCACGTTGTCCACCAGGGCCTTCACCTGGTCGTAAGGCATGCCTTTTTCCAGCTGAATAAACTGAATCAAAGCCTTAAAATATTCCTTGGAATAGGTCTTATCCACGCCCTGGGCCATGGAGTAATCGAAGTTGGGCACGCTTTGGCCGCCGTGCATCTCGTTCTGGTTGGCCTGAATGGCAATGCAGGCCAGGGCCGCATAGCTGGAGATGGCGTTGGGCTCCCGCAGATAGCCGTGGCCTGTGGAGAAGCCGTTGTGGAACAGCTTGATCAGGTCGATCTGGCAGCAGGTCTCCGTCAGGGTGTAGAAATCCTTGTCATGGATGTGGATTTTCCCCTCGGCGTGGGCCTTGGCGATGTGGGGCGGGATGACGTATTTATCATAAAAGCTCTTGGCGCCCTCAGAGCCGTACTTCAGCATGGTGCCCATGGCGGTGTCCGCGTTGATGTTGGCGTTCTCCCGCTTCAGGTCCACGTCCTCGGCGGCCACAAAGGTGAGGGCAGAGTAGATCTTCACCAGCTCGTCGTCCATCTCGCGGAGCTTCTGGTGCTCGGCCCGGTACAAGATGTAGGCCTTGGCCGTCTTGGCATAGTCGGCGGCAATGAGCTTTTCCTCCACCACGTCCTGGATCTGCTCCACCGTGGGGACCTCTTTCATCTTTTCCAGCTCTGCCACAACAGCCTGGGTCAGCTGGTCCAGCTGCTTGTCGCTCATCTTTTCGGTGGCGTTTCGCACGTTGGCCTTAAAGATGGCGCCGCGTATCTTGGAAGCGTCGAAGGGGACTTGCTCCCCACTGCGCTTGATGATGGTTTTCAGCATGGCGTTTTCCTCTTTCTCAAATTCTCATTGAGCCTCCCAGAGGGGGCGTATCCTCCCCCAGTTCTTCGGGGGAGGACGCTTTTTATTATAGTCCAAAGCAGGGGGGCTGTCAACAGGCAAAACACTATATATTGTGGGTTTTTGAAATTCCCTCTGAGAAATACCCAAAATATACAGCCCCCAAACAGCGTTTCACAACGCCGCCGGAGGCTGATTTCACAAGGTTTTATCCTGCTTTGCTCACTCTTCTTCCGAATGTTCCACGACCTGGATGGAGAGCTCTTCCAGCTGGGCCGGGGTGACGGGGGCGGGGGCGTCCATCATCAAATCCTGGGCGCTCTTGTTCATGGGGAAGGCGATGACCTCCCGGATGGAGCTCTCGCCGCACAGCAGCATGACCATCCGGTCCACCCCGGGGGCAATGCCCGCGTGGGGCGGCGCGCCGTAGCAGAAGGCGTTGTACATGGCGGGGAACTTGGCCTTCACGTCCTCTTCTCCCAGGCCCACCAGCTCAAAGGCCTTCACCATGATCTCCGGGTCGTGGTTCCGCACCGCGCCGGAGGACAGCTCCACGCCGTTGCACACCAGGTCGTACTGCTCGGCCAGGATGGTCAAGGGGTCGGTCTCTCCCCGCTCGGCCTTGAGCAGGGCCTCTAAGCCGCCGGAGGGCATGGAGAAGGGGTTGTGGCAGAACTCCAGCTGGCCGCTCTCCTCCCCAATCTCAAACATGGGGAAGTCCACAATCCAGCAGAACTCGTACCGCTCCTTGTCCAGGTGGCCTTCGCACTGGGCGCCGGCCAGCTTCACCATGACGCCGGAGGTCTTCCACACCTGAGAGCGGGTCCCGGCGCACAGCAGCACCAGGGTGTCGTTTTCCAGGGAGAGGCTTTCCTTCACCTGGGCGGCCAGGTCCGGACCGGCGTTGAGGAACTTGGCGATGCCGCCCACGATCTCCCCCTTGTCGTCCACCCGGAACCAGTAGGGCTTCTGCCCCGCCTGCACCTCCACGTCGGCGCACAGCTTGTCGATGGCCTTGCGGGTCAGCTTGCAGCCCGACACCGGCACAGCCTTGACCAGGTTCCCCTCAAAGGGGCCGAAGCCGCAGTTTTGCAGCAGGCTTGTCACGTCCTTCACCCGCAGGTCGATTCTAAGGTCCGGCTTGTCCGAGCCGAACTCCTCCATGGCCTGGAAATAGGGAATGCGCTGGAAGGGCGCTTGGGAGGCGATATGATAGGCGCCATATTTGGCAAAAATGGGGGGCAGCACCTGCTCCAGCACGGCGAACACGTCCTCCTGCCCGGCAAAGGCCATCTCCATATCCAGCTGGTAGAACTCGCCGGGGGAACGGTCGCCCCGGGCGTCCTCGTCCCGGAAGCAGGGGGCAATTTGGAAGTACTTGTCAAAGCCGGAGGTCATCAGCAGCTGCTTGAACTGCTGGGGGGCCTGGGGCAGGGCGTAGAACTTGCCCGGATGCTTGCGGGAGGGCACCAGGTAGTCCCGGGCGCCCTCGGGGGAGGAGGCGGTGAGGATGGGGGTGGTGATCTCCAGAAAACCCTGGTCCTCCATGGCCCGGCGCAGGGCAGAGACCACTTGGCTGCGCAGCACGATATTCCGCTTCACCTGGGGGTTGCGCAGGTCCAGGTAACGGTACTTCAGCCGGGCGTCCTCCCCGGCGTCCTTGGAATAGTTGATTTCAAAGGGCAGCTCGTTGTACTGGCAGCGGCCCAGCACGGTAATCTGGCTGGGGGCTACTTCAATGTCGCCGGTGGGCAGCTTGGGGTTCTTGCTGGTGCGCTCCCGCACCAGGCCGGTGACGGCGATGGTGGTCTCCTTGTTCAGGGCCTTCACCTGCTCCATCATCTCTTCTGTCTCGATGACCACCTGGGTGGTGCCGTAAAAGTCCCGCAGGATCAGGAAGCCGAAGTTGCTCCCCACCTCCCGCAGGTTCTCCATCCAGCCCGCCAGGGTAACGGTCTGGCCCACATGCTCCATGCGCAGCTGGCCGCAGGTGTGGGTGCGATACTTTGTCTGTGTCATAGTTCCTCTTTCCCTTTCTCACGTTTCTGAAAGCCGCCCATCAAATAGGCGGGCGGCATCCCATTAAAAGAAAATCCCGTCCTGCGAGAAGTCCTCCGCCTCGGTGCTCACCGTGACGTAATCATTGATAAAGTCCTCGCCGCTGATGGCAATTTTCCTCTTCTCGCCGGTCTTCATGTTTTTCATTTCAGCCTTGCCCTCTTGGAGCTCGTTGTCCCCCAGCACCATGGTGAACTTGGCGCCGATTTTGCCGGCGTACTTCATCTGGGCTTTCAGGCCGCGGCCGCACAAATCCGTGTCGGCGGGAATGCCGCAGCGGTGCAGCTCATCCAGCAGAAGGAAGGCCTTTTTCTGGGCTTCCTCGCCCATGGTGGCAATGTACATCTCGCACTTCGGCAGTTGGGGGAACTCCACTTGCTGGGCCTCCAGGGCCATCAGGATGCGGTCCAGGCCCAGGCCGAACCCCAGGCCGGGGGTGGGCTTGCCGCCGAATTCCTCCACCAGGCCGTCGTACCGGCCGCCGCCGCCCAGGGCAAAGCCCAGGCTCTTGGAGGGGAACTCAAATACGGTGCGGGTGTAGTAGTCCAGGCCGCGGACCAGGCCGGGGTCTATCTCAAACTCGATGCCCAGGGCGGTCAAAAACTCCTGAACCTTGGCAAAGTGGGCTTTGCAGTCCTCGCACAGGTAGTCGGTGATCTTGGGCGCGCCCTTGCACACCTCCTGACACTCGGGGCTTTTGCAGTCCAAAATGCGCATGGGGTTGCGCTCCAGCCGGGAGAGGCAGGTGTCGCACAGCTGGTCCTTGCGGGCGGTGAAGTACTCTTTGAGCGCCTTGTGGTACTCCTTGCGGCACTCCGGGCAGCCGATGGAGTTCAGCTGCAATCCCACGTCCTCCAGGCCCAGGCGCTTAAAGGCGGACAGGGCCATGGCGATGATCTGGGCGTCGGCCACGGGCTCTGCGGCGCCGAACATCTCCACGCCGAACTGGTGCAGCTCCCGCAGGCGGCCCGCCTGGGGCTTCTCATACCGGTAGCAGGAGGTCAGGTAGTACAGCTTCACCGGGTAGCCCGCGTTGTACAGGCCGTTCTCCAGCATGGCCCGCACAGCGCCGGCTGTGCCCTCGGGCCGCAGGGTAATGGAGCGCCCGCCCTTGTCCTCAAAGGTGTACATCTGCTTTTCCACCACATCGGTGGTGTCGCCCACGCCCCGGAGGAACAGCTCGGTGTGCTCGAACACCGGGGTGCGCACCTCCCCAAAGCCGTTGAGCTCCGCCTCGCTGCGGAACACGTCCTCCATAACCTGCCATTTTTCCGCTTTGCCCGGAACGATGTCCACCGTCCCCTTGGGCGCTTTCGTGATGAGTTCCATTCTGATGTCTCCTTTCTCAGTTTCCCCCCTGGGGAAAACTGCGCCATGTCTCCCCTTTCTCTCACAGAAAGGGGCCAAAGAACGCCGGGCGGCCCCGGCTGGACCATTCGCGCCTGCCGCCGGGGACAGAAAAAAGACCCTCCCCTGGGGACGCGGCAAACAAAGGCCGTGCCAGGGACGAAGGTCTCTCCGTGGTGCCACCCTGATTCAAAAGCGGGAAACCCCGCTCTCCTTTTTTTATACGTTTGCGGCTGGCGGGCGTCTTTCTCTTCCTCATTCCCCAAGGGGGCTCGCAGCGCCCAAAGGGCGCCCCCTCTCTCTGCCGGGCATCCGAAGGTACTCATCCCGCGTCATTGCCGGACGTGTCCTATTATAGCCGCTTTTCCCGTTCTTTGCAACAGGAAAAAGCTCAATCCCGCAGGATATTGCGCCAATCCAGGTCGCCTCGTTCTAAACCGTGGATGAGCACCTCGGCCGTGGCGATGTTGGTGGCCACCGGGATGTTATGCATATCGCACAAACGGAGCAGGTTCATGTCGTTGGCGGCCTCATGGGACTTGGGGTTCAGCGGGTCCCGGAAAAACAGCAGCAGGTCGATCTCGTTGCAGGCGATGCGGGCCGCAATCTGCTGGTCGCCGCCCTGAGAGCCGCTTAAAAACCGCTGGATCTCCAGGCCGGTGGCCTCAGAGACCATCTTGCTGGTGGTGCCGGTGCCGCACAGGGTATAGCGGCTTAAAATGCCGCAGTAGGCAATGCAGAACTGCACCATCAATTCTTTTTTCGCGTCATGTGCCGTAATTGCAATGTTCATCTTGATTCAATTCCTCCTTGCTTTTCCAATACAGCTCGTCTGTACCCCATTTATGTAATTTATGCTGGAATTTTAATTTTTATAAAGAATCCGGGATGGGGATAGCCTCCCCCTCCAGCCGGCCCGCCATGCGGGAAAGCGCCATCATCCCGGGGGAATTCTCCCGGGCGCTTTTCCCCTTTAAAAAAGAGGCCGCTAAAGAAAAATCCTCTGGAACAACGCCAAAAAGGCGGATGCCCGCCTCATCAATGACGCCGTCCAGGTCGCCATAAACGCCGGTCTCCCAAAAAAGCCTGCCGTTAAAGCGGTTCACCGCCAAACGCATATCAGAAATGGAAAGCCTGGAAAGCAGCTGCCGCACAGCGCCGGCGCTTCGCACGCACACCGGGTCCGGGCTGCACACCACAATGGCCCTGTCCGCCCCGCAGGCGGCCGAGCGGAACCCACCGCCCACCCCCGCAGGGGAGTCCAGCAGGACGTGGTCAAAATAGCGGGAAAGCAGGGGCACCAGGCGCTTCATCACCGCCGGACGGATCATATCCTCTCCCAGAGAGGGGGCCGGCAGCAGGAAAAGGCCCTCCGACTCCCCGCAGGGGTAAATGGCCTCTGCCGGAGCGCACCGGGCAAAGACCACATCGGCCATATCGAACACCAGGTTCTCTTCCGTACCGGTCATGCGGTCCAGGCTTCGCAGGCCCGCGTCGCAATCCACCAGCAAAACACGGCGGCCCCGCTTGGCCAAAGCCCGGCCCAGCCCCACCGCCAAAGTGGATTTGCCCACACCGCCCTTTCCAGACGTGATGACTGTTGCTATACCCATAAATTACTCTACCTCGGCTATCATCTTAGCACACTTCCAGCAAATTGTCAAAAACAAATAGATGCAAATTATACGTTGAAATAAAATATGTGGCGAACATCCAGTTTTTAAGCGATTCTTTTGAACAAGACGCCCCACCTGGGCCCGCCTACTCCCTTCTGTAATAGGGTGCGCCCGAAGGCACCCCGGGCGCGCTCTCTTCCGAAGAGCTGGCGCTGCTCTCCTCCTGGCTGGATTCGCCGCTGCTTTCACTGCCGGCATCCGGCGCGGGAGAGGCGCTCTCCCCTGTAAAGGGTGTGTCTGGGATATCGTTGCCCCGGCCCGGGGTGGGAGAGGCAGAGGGCTCCTGGCTGGCGGCGTCCCCGTCCTCGCTGTCGGAGGAGGCGTCCCCGCTCTGCTGCTCCTGTGCGGCCTGTTCCTCTGCCAGCTCTTCGGCCGTCTTGATGATGACACCGTCATCGTCCACCTGGTTGCCCTCCTGGTCGTACTTGTTGCCGTCCTCGTCCCAGGTGTAGAAGCCGAAGTACTGGTCCAGGATGTCTTTGGCCACATTTTTGGCGTAGTTGCCGGTGTTGCCCTGCTCGATCATCACCGCCACGGCAATCTCCGGGTCGTCCGCGGGGGCGTAGCAGATAAAGCTCAGGTTGGGCTCGGTGTAATCCGGGTCCGTGTCCGGGACACTGGAGGTCTCCGCGGTGCCGGTCTTGGCGGCGATGGACACCGGGTAGTTGGCAAAGACATTGGATGCGGTGCCTTCGGTGGCCACCATCTGCATGCCGGCCTGCACCACGCCCAGCACATCGCCGGAAAGGCCCGCGTCGTACAGCTCCACAGGCTCATACTCCTCCAGCACCGTCTCGCCGGTGTAGTCGGTGATCTTGTCCAGAAAGTGGGTTTGCAGCCGCACGCCGCCGTTGGCGATGGTGGCGCACATGGTGGCCAGCTGGATGGGGGTGAACATGTTGTCCGCCTGGCCGATGGCCGTCTGGGCGGATACGCCGTCGGTCCAGTTCACACCGTGGTTTTCCCGGTACTCCTGGGGGTTGGACATGGTGCCCGTGGATTCGCCAATCTCCACGCCGGTGGTGGTGCCCAGGCCGAAGTACTCGGCATAGGGCGCAAGCCGGGCAATGCCCAGGTTTAAGCCCACGTTGCTGAAGTAGGTGTTGCAGGAGTGGGCCAGGGCCCCGTACAGGTTCCAGGTGCCGCCGCCGCAGAGGCAGCCCTGGCTCAGGTCAAAATAGTTCCACACGCGGGTACAGGTGTAGGTGGTGCCCGCGCTGATGACCCCTTCCTGCAGGGCCGCCAGGGCCACCACCGGCTTGAACACAGAGCCCGGCGCGAACACGCCGTTGAGGGCCAGGTTCACCATGGGCTGGTTCTCGTCGGCCAGCAGGTTGTTGTAGTACTCACCGTCCCCGGCGATGCTCTCCACCAGCTGGTTCACGTCGTAGGTGGGGTAGGAGGAGCAGGCCAGCACCCCAAAGGTGTCCACATCCAGCACCACCGCCGCGCCAGAGGTACAGTTGCGCGCGTCAATATTGCCCTGGATATTCTTCTCCAAGGAGAGGTTGGCCACCCGCTGCAGGTCAGAGTCCAGGGTGGTCTGCACCGTGTGCCCTTCCTCCGGGGCGGTGGTCACGGCAGTGCTCTCCACTCCGCCGCTGGAATCGGTATAAATGGTCTCCTCTCCCCGCTGGCCGCGGAGCTCCTCCTCAAAGGCGGCCTCAATGCCCGAGCGGCCCATGGTGTCGCTCCACTTGTAGCCGGAGATGTTGTTCTCCGCGTCATAGGTGGTGCCGTCCTCCACGGCCTGCTGGTACTGGGTGTCCGTAATAACGCCGGTGTAGCCCACCACATGGGGGGCCAAGGCGCCGTCCTCCCCGTAATAGCGGGTGACCGCCACCCGGGTCTCGATGCCGGGCCACTCCTCCGAACGCTCGCTGATGACGCCCACTGTCTCGGCGGAAACATCCTCGGCAATGACATAGGGGCTGGTGCGGGAAAACCCATCTTGGGTCATGGAATAGCGCACAGAAGCCACGTTGCGCATATCCTCTTTGGAATATCCCTGGCAGTCATACTGCTGGGCCAGCTCTGCCATGCACTCCTCCGCCGTGGCGTACTCCGCCAGGCTCAGGGCCTCCTGCAAGGTTTGAATGGCGCTTTCGCTGTCCTCTTTATATTGGTAGGTCCCATCCTCCGCCAGGACAATGGGCAGCCGGTCCCGCCAGGTCTCCCCCCGCTCCTCCAGCAGGTCGATGACCTGGATGATGGTGGCGTTGCGCCGGTCATAGTCCATGTCCAGGGCGTCGTAAACGATGTTGTAGCTGGAGCGGTTGCCTGCCAGCACATTGCCGTCCCGGTCCAGGATCTCCCCCCGGGCCGCCTCAATTTCGATGGTGTCCGTGCGGCTGGAAAGGGAAAGCTGCTCATATTTATCCCCTTCCACAAGCTGCCATTGGACCAGGCGAAGCTCATAGACCACAAACACCGCCAGCACCAACAGGATGCAGGCGGCGGAACGGCCGATCTTTCCCAGCTTGGGCATTTTCAAAGGGAGGGCCTCCTTTCCCGGGCAAATTGCTTCTCACATTACAGGGTCCCCTTCTCCTGCGCGCCCAGCGCCTGCGAAAGGCCCCGGTTGAGCAGATAGAGCAGGGGAAGGAACAACAGGGTGTAAAAATACTTTGGCAGATAGTGGTGGGTAAGGGCATAGGCCGGATAGGAATATTGGAAGAAATACAGAAAGAACCACTGGGCCAGCACCACCAGGCCCAAGCTCCACACCCCCGTAAGGATGGCCGTGGCCATATTGTTCTGCAGGTAGGCGCGGATGACCAGGCTGATAAAAAAGCACAGCACCCCCAGCACCAGGGCGTGGAACCCCAGCATGCCAGAGAGGCCAAAATCGCAGAACAGCCCCCCCACAACGCCAAACAGCAGGGCGGGCACTTCGGGCTCCAGCATGGCAATGGCCACCACCGCCGGAAACAGCAGCACCGGCCTTGCTCCAAAGATGGAAGGCAGCAGGCCCGGCGTCTCCTGCAGCATGAACAGCACCAACAGCTCCAGCACATAGGCCAAATAACGGATCAGCTTATTGAGGTCCCTTATCATTCCGCATCCTCCGTACCCTCGGGGTCGGCCTGGGCAAGGTAGTCCTCCCCCTCCCCGGCTCCGGGGAAATCAATGATGACGAAGACCTCCTGCACGCTGGTCAGGTCCTCATAAGGGCGCACCACCGCATATTGGGAGATATCGCTTTCCGATTTCTGCACGCTCTCCACCCGGCCGATGATGATGTCCGCCGGATAGGCGCTGCCCGCGCCAGAGGTGGTGATGATGTCCCCCACCTGCGCCTGGGTGTCGCTGGGCAGGTACTCCAGGCGCAGCAGCCCAGAGCTGGCCGAGGCGATGTCGCTGGCGATCACGCCGCTCTCCCCGCAGGCAGAGTCCACCGCCGAAACCTTCACGTCCTCCGACAGCAGGGTGGTCACCTTGCTGGTGGTGGCATAGGCCTGGCTGACAATGCCCACCAAGCCGTTCTGGGTGATCACCGGGTCGCCTTCCTCCACGCCGTTGAGGGTGCCCTGGTCGATGGAGAAGCCGTAGAATACATCGTTGGGGTCCCGGCCGATGACCGTGGCGGCCCGCAGGGTGTTCTCCGGTTCCTCCTCCGTGATCTCCAGCTGGACCTTCAGCTGCTCGTTTTCCTGCAGGGTGTTCTCATAGTCCACCAGCTGGTCCCGCAGCTGGGCGTTCTCCTGGGTCAGGCTGTCGATCATGGATTTGAGCTCGTCCCGGGAGAGGGCGTCCAAATCCACAAACTCCGTAACGGCCCCGGTGGCCTGGGTGCTCACACTCTGCATGGGAGAGGTGACAAAGCCCAAAAGGCTTGCCAGCAGAGAGCCCCCCGCCGTAGCCGTATAGATAATCAGCCCCAGCAGCACCACCACCGCGATGGCCAGAACCTTAAATGAGCTGGTTTTGAAAAAGTCCTTCAAGCAAAAGCGCTCCTTCTGGTAAATTCCCGTCAAAGCCAATGCGGACTGCCGGGAGGTCCCAGCAGTCCTCATGCTTCCTCACATCCGCGCCCATCCCCCTTTGGGCGGGCAGCGCGAAAGGCGCCCCCTCTTCCAGGCGCCGGCAGGGCAGGCCCCGCCTTATTTCCTGCGGCCGCGGTAGCGGTTTTTGGGCAGCTCTACCTCCAGGCTTTTGCCGGTGCCCTCCACCACGCAGTCCAAGGGGCGCTCCGCCACATGGACTGGGATGCCCGTCTCCTGGGCCACCAGCTTGTCCAGGCCCCGCAGCAGGGCCCCGCCCCCGGTGAGCATAATGCCCCGGTCGATAATATCCGCCGCCAGCTCCGGCGGGGTCTTCTCCAAGGTGTCCTTGATGGCGTCCACCACAATCATCACGCTGTCCGCCAGGGCCTCCCGCACCTCGTCGGCGTGGATGGTCACATTCTTGGGCAGGCCGTCCACCAGGTTGCGGCCCTTGATCTCCACAAAGGCATTGATGGTCTCCTCGGTGGGGAAGGCGGAGCCAATCTTGATTTTGATTTCCTCTGCGGTGCGTTCACCGATCAGCAGGTTGTACTTTTTCTTCACATAACTGACAATGGCCTCGTCGAACTTGTCCCCGGCCATGCGCACAGAGACAGAGGTGACGATGTCCCCCAGGGAGATGACGGCCACCTCGCTGGTGCCGCCGCCAATGTCCACCACCATGCAGCCAGTGGGCTCGCCCACCGGCAGGCCCGCGCCAATGGCGGCCGCCATGGGCTCTTCTATCAGGTCCACGTTGTTGGAGCCGGCCTGGCGGGCGGCGTCCTCCACAGCCCGGCGCTCCACCTCCGTGACGCCGGAAGGGATGCACACCACAATGCGGGGGCGGTTGAGGGTGCCGGACTTCAGGGCCTTTTTAATAAAATACTTCAGCATGGCCGCGGTCACATCGAAATCGGCGATAACGCCGTCCTTCAGGGGGCGCACCGCCACAATGGAGCCGGGGGTGCGGCCCAGCATCTCTTTGGCCTGCTTGCCCACCGCCAGCACCTCATCGGTGCGCACGTCCACCGCCACCACAGAGGGCTCGCGCATGACAATGCCCTTGCCCCGCATAAACACCAATGTATTGGCAGTTCCCAAGTCGATACCAATGTCCTTGGAGAACATCGTAAACATAGAAAAGAACCCAGAAAGAAATCCCTTTGCCGCCATACCAAAAACTCTACCTTTCCGGCCCCCCACGGGCCATAGATTTCCACTTCGCAGGGGCGGGCGTACCCACCTATATCAATTCAGTCCCAAGAAAAAACGGGGCACTTTTTATGGTTTCCCGTTTTCCCGCAAACACACATTGTCAAGAGCCGCCCGCTCTCCTGGAGCGTTCCCCGTGAGAGCGCCCCTGCCCCGAGAGCCGGGAACATGAAATATTATAGCCTATTTTCCAGCATTTCTCAAGACGAAAGTTTACATAAACCTATAAAAACCCATTTTTCCTTATATATGCACCTTTCCAGCGCCCACCCCACAAGATATGCGGGGCCGCGCTTTCCGGGGCGGAAGCTCATTTCCCCGTGCTGCCAAACCCGCCCTCTCCCCGGGCCGTTTGGGTAAGCTCTTCCACTTCCTCCACCACGGGCAGGCACACCGGCGCAACCACCAGCTGGGCAATGCGCTCGCCAGGCGCCACCGTATAGGGCTCCCGGCTCAAGTTCACCAGGGGAACCTGCAGTTCCCCGCGGTAATCGCTGTCGATCACACCCACGCAGTTGGGCAGGGAGACGCCGTGCTTGACCCCCAGCCCGCTGCGGCAGAACACCAGCCCCACGCAGCCCTGGGGGATCTCCACCGCCCAGCCGGTGCAAAAGGTGGACCGGTCCCCCGGCTTCAGGGTGACAGGCTCTTCCATGCAGGCTTTCAGGTCAAAGCCCGCGCTGCCCGCTGTCTGGCGCTGGGGCGGTTCCGCCCCGGGCCGCAGCCGTTTCATGCGCAAAACCATTGATTGCTCCATACGCTCAAACGCTCCTTTCCCTCCGGCCAAGTTTTCCACATCCAGCTTTTCCACATTTTCAAAATCCAGGGCTTATCGGGCCTTGAACCGGTATTTACATAAAATAATCCACACTTTCCACCAAGTTTTCCACATTCATTCCACGCCCCGGTGAAAAAGCCCGCGGGTGTAGTCAAACCCCGGTGTTTCGCCGCGAAAACAGGCGGTTAGGATCTCCCCACATTCCACAGGGTTTTCCACGGTAAAACGGAGGATGCCAAAATCCACTGGGGAAAGCTCCCGCTTCAAATCGCACAGCCACAGGGGGACAGAGTTCAGCAGCTCAACGCTTCTGCCGCCCCGGCACACCACGGGGAACTTCTTCCTCTTGCGGTCGGTCAAACATCCCGGCTCCTTGCAGTGCAGGCATCCCTTGGGGGAATTGGCCAGCGGGCAGTTGCGGGTGAGCATCAGCGCCTGGCGGCCGTAGACCATCAGGCCCCGGGGAAGCTCTCCGCCCAGCCGGGACACCTCCCCCGCCGTGAGCTCCATGGAGAGCTCCGCCGTGGAAAGGCCCAGCTTCTGAAAGAAATCCAGCGCAGCCGTGTTGAACACATTCAGGGAAAAACCGCCGTGCACCCGGGCGCCCAGGTCCCTTCCCAACGCGACAGCTCCCAAATTCCCCGCCACAAAATCCAGAAAGCCCGCCTGCATCCGCTCCTTCATCTGCTTCACTGTCCTGTTTTCCTCTCCGAACAGCCCGCGCGGGATGTCCAAAAAAATGGACAGGAATCCCTCTTCCCGCAAACGGAGCAGCTCTTTAAGCGGCGTTTCCAGGGGCAGCACAATTTCCCGGCAGTCCCTTGCCTGCGCGCACACTTGCGAGGCCTTTCGGAAATGGGCGCGCAGGGGCAGCTCCCCCGTGCCCTTGGGGCGGGGGGAGAAGAACAGCTCCCCTTTGGAAAACGGGATGGGGCCGCGCCGCTCCCGCAGGCGCAGAAGCTGCTCCAGGGCCTCCCGGCGCAGTGCGTTCAGCACAGAGACTCCACAGGGAACGCCCTCTTCCGGCACGGACACGCCCTCCACCCGGAAAGGCGTGCCCCCCGTCTTTTTCAGCTGCTGCCCGCACCGCTCCCGGGGCAGCAAAGAAAGGCCCTCCCCCAGGGGCGCGGCGGAAACGGCCCGATGGCCTTCCCCATCCCACGCGGAGAGAAGCAGCTCCGTCCCCTGCACTTTTAAGTCCAAAAAAACGGACACTCTCTGCATCTCTCCTCGGTACAAATTCCGCAGGGAGGAAAACACTTTCTCCGTGGCGCCGGTCACATCCTCTTTGGTACGGGTGCCGAACATCTCCCGGCCCCTTTGCCCGGTGAGATAGCCTTTGGTGAACCCGGAGCGGGAAAACACCGCCTCCAGGCCGTCCAGCAGCTGCTGGGGCACCTGCTCCCCATCGGCGGCCCGGCGGCAGGCGGAAACAGCGGCGGCCACATATTCCGGCCGCTTCATCCGCCCTTCAATCTTAGCGGAGCACACCCCCGCCTCTTTCAACTGTCCCACTTCCTGGACAAAGGAGAGGTCCTTCAAAGAGAGGTCGTGGCCGGTGCCGCCCGGCGCCGCAAAGGGCAGCCGGCAAGGCTGGGCACAGGAGCCCCGGTTGCCGCTGCGCCCCCCTAAAAGGGCGCTGAGGTAGCACTGCCCTGAAACGGACATGCACAGGGCCCCGTGGACGAAACTCTCCAGCTCCACAGGGCAGGCCCGGCGGATCTCCCGGATTTCCTCCAGGGAGAGCTCTCGGGAGAGCACCACCCGGGAAGCGCCCAGCTCCCACAGCAGCTTGACTCCGCCAGGCGTGTGCAGGCTCATCTGCGTAGAGGCGTGCACGGGCAGCGCCGGGGCCCATTGCCGCAGCAGGGAGAACAACCCCATATCCTGAACCAGCACCGCGTCCACCGGCAGGGAGCACAGGTACTCTACAAAGCCCAGGGCGTCCGGCAGCTCGCGGTCCTTGAGCAAGGTATTCACCGTCACATGGACCCGCACGCCCCGGCCGTGGCAAAAGCGCGCCGCCTCTGCCAGCTCTTCCCGAGAAAAGTTCTTGGCGCTGGCCCGGGCGCCAAAGGCGGGCCCGCCCAAATACACCGCATCCGCCCCGGCAAACACAGCGGCTTTCAGGGCCTCCGGCCCGCCGGCAGGGGCCAAAATCTCAAAATACTCGTTGCTCATTTCTTTTCAAAAAAGCTGACAAAGCCCTCCTGCTCAAAATCCTCCTCATGGCGCAGCGGGTTTTTCCGCTTGTGGGGCTGCTTCTGCGGCCCTTCCCCGGCCTCTTCCTCCAGGCCTGCCCCCAGCAGGGAGGTCTGCCCCTCTGGGACAGCCCCGGAGCTCTCTCCGGTGCCGGCACGCGCCTCATCCACCAGCCGTTTGGCCTCTTCCACAGCGCGTTTGGCAGCGCTTACGGTGGCCTGGCGCTCCTGCTCCGCTTTCTGCGCCTGAGACTCCTTTTCCTCCACGGCCTGCTTTAAGGCGGCGTTGTCCGCAGCCAGTTTTTCCAGCTCCTCCAAGAGGGCCTCGTTGTCTGGGGCAGCCCCTGCCATCCCCTGGCGCAGCCGCTGGTTTTCCTCCCGCAGCTGCTCCACTTCCCGGTGGAGCGCCTCCAGCTGGGGCCCTCCCGCCGCACGCTCTTCCAGGGCCTTCTTCTCCTTTTCCAGGGCCGCGGCCTTCCGCCGCAGCTCGTCCACCTCGCCCGCAATCTCCTGCAGGGCGTTGTTGCGCCGGATCAGGTTCTCTATGCGGGCCCGGGTCTCTGGGTTGGGGCCGTTTTGAACCATATCGGCCCGCTCCTCATGCCAAACCTCGGCCTCCACTTCCAGCTCGTCCACCCGGTCCTGCAGCTGCTTTCTCTTCTGCCCGTTCTTCCTGGCATCATCGCAGTAGTTCAGCGCCACAGTGAGGGCCGCGGCCTCCCGCGTGATATAGGGGGACGCCAGCTGGACCTCCATCAGCTTTTCCTCCAGCTCGTTGGCCAGAGATCTCATATATTCGTCGCTTTCCTGGGTGATAAGCCCGCAGACCACACCGTTGATCTCAAGCCGCACACGCCTTTTTTCCATACAAATGACCACCCTTTCCCGCGCCCTGCCCTTGGGCCGGCGCTTACGTAGTTTATATTATATTGCAAAACACGGATTTGGAAAAGGCCTTTCCCCACTTTTTCTGCATTTTTCCCAAAGCGGGGCCTCCCCGGCGGAGAAGCCCCTTTTTTCCTGGATTTTTGTTGTATCCCAGCCGTTTCTGTGGTATGATAGATACAACATAGGACCGTTTCCCCCTTGCGCAGGCCCCGATTTGTTGAGAATTGCCAAATATGGGGCCGCAGCTTGGGGCTTTATTGCGGTTGTTTTTCCCTTTCTTTTAGTGTACAATGCACATGATACTAATTATTCAGCGGATTTTAAGAAACAATTTTATATATTTTAAACACATTTGGAGGAATTTGCATGGATTATAAAATGACAGTTCCGCAGATTAAGGAGGCCATTCGTGACAAGCTGGCCCACACCTTTGGCGTCTCTTTGGAAAACGCCACCGACGAAGAATATTACAAGGCCAGCGTCCTGATTGTGCGGGAACTGCTGACCAAGGGCCGCTCTGAGTTTGTTCAGAACGCAGAGAAAACCGGCACCAAGCAAATCTATTATCTCTGCATGGAGTTCCTCTTGGGGCGCTCTCTGCGCAACAACTTGTACAACCTGGGCCTGGAGGAGCCCTTCCGCAAGGCCCTGGCGGAATACAATATCAAGCTGGACAATCTGTATGAACAGGAGCCCGACGCCGGCCTGGGCAACGGCGGCCTGGGCCGCCTGGCGGCCTGCTTTATGGACGGCCTGGCCACCCAGGGCTATCCTGCCATGGGCTATTCCCTGCGGTATGAATACGGCCTGTTCCGCCAGAAGCTGGTGGACGGCTGGCAGACCGAGCTGCCGGACACCTGGCTGCCCGGCGGCGGCATTTGGCTGCAGCGCGTGCCGGAAAGCTCTGTGGAGGTCCGCTTTGGCGGCCACATCGAGGAGCAGTGGCACGACCAGTACCACTCTGTGCGCCACAAGGACTACACCTCCATCACCGCCATCCCCTATGACATGTGCATTGCCGGCATGGATGGAAAGGGCGTCAGCCTTCTGCGCGTGTGGAAGGCCGAAAACGACAAGTTTGACATGAAGCTCTTCAACGGCGGCAACTATATGCGGGCCATGGAGCAGCAGGCTATGAGCGAGGTCATCACCAAAGTGCTCTACCCCGAGGATAACCACACCGACGGCAAGCTGCTGCGGCTCTCTCAGCAGTACTTCCTGGTCAGCGCCTCCATCCAGGATATCATCCGGCGGCACCTGTACGCCCACGGCAACCTGGACCAGCTGCCCGAGCTGGCGGCCATCCACCTGAACGACACCCACCCCGTGCTGGCCATCCCCGAGATGATGCGGGTGATGCTGGACGAGTGCGGCTATGGCTGGGACGCCGCCTGGGACATCGTCAAGCGGACGGTGGCCTACACCAACCACACCGTGATGAGCGAGGCCCTGGAGACCTGGAACCGGGACCTGTTCAAGATGCGCCTGCCCCGTATCTACCAGATCGTGGAGGAGATTGACCGCCGCTTCTGGAACGAAATGCGCGCCAAGGGCGTGGACGAGGCCAAGATCTACCGCATGGCCCCCCTCAACGACGGCTATGTGAAAATGGCCAACCTGGCGGTCATCGGCTCTCACTGCGTCAACGGCGTCTCCGCCCTGCACAGCGAGATCTTGAAGGACGATGTGTTCCACGACTTCTATGTGGAGGAGCCCTCTAAATTCACCAACGTGACCAACGGCATTGCCCACCGGCGGTGGCTGAACCAGTCCAACCCCAAGCTGGCCGGGCTCATCACCGACCTGATCGGAAAAGACTATATCTACGACGCGGATAAGCTGCAGGGCCTGCGGAAATATACGGAGGACGCCTCTGTGTTGCAGAAGCTGCAGGAGATCAAGCAGGCCAACAAGGAGCGGCTGGCCAAGTACCTGAAGAAGACCCAGGGGGACATTGTGGACCCCTCTACCCTGTTCGATGTGCAGGTCAAGCGCCTGCACGAGTACAAACGCCAGCACATGAACGCCCTGAACATCCTGGCCACCTACCAATGGCTGCGGGAGAACCCCAACGCGGACTTTGTGCCCCACACCTTCTTCTTTGGGGCCAAGGCCGCCCCGGGCTACTACTTTGCCAAGCAGATCATCCAATTTATCGCCGCCCTGGCCAAGGCCATCAACAGCGATGAACGGGTGAACAAAAAGCTGAAGGTCATCTTTGTGGAGAACTACTGCGTCACCTGGGCCGAGCTGCTGACCCCCGCCGCGGAGATCAGCGAGCAGATCTCCCTGGCCGGCACAGAGGCCTCTGGCACCAGCAACATGAAGTTTATGATCAACGGCGCGGTCACTCTGGGCACCTTGGACGGCGCCAACGTGGAGATCCACCAGACCGTGGGGGACGAGAACATCATTCTCTTCGGCATGACCGCCTCTCAGGTGGAAGAGCTCAAGCGCACGGGCTACCACCCCAACAACCAGTACCAGAACGACGGCCTCATCCACCGGGCCATGGATGAGATGGGCTCTATGAACGGCGGCCAGTTCAAGGATATTTTCAATGCCTTGCTCCGGGAGGACCGCTACATGGCCCTGGCGGACCTGCGCTCCTATCACGAGGCCCAGCAGCGGGCAATGGCGCTGTACCGCGACCAGCAGAACTGGAACCGCATGTCCCTGGTGAACATCGCCGGGGCGGGCCGTTTTGCCGCGGACCGGGCCATCCGGGATTACTGCGGAAACATCTGGCACGCCTCCCCCGTGCCCCCGGTCAAGAACCTGAACGCCAAAAAATTGGAGAAATAACCCTCTCGCAAGTCTACAACAAAAAGCGCAGCGTGAGCCGGAGCCCTTGAGAAGCCAGGCCTTGCGCCGCGCTTTTTCTTGGGGCGCTCTCTGTAAAGCCCCGTTAGAATCTCAGTGAAATTTTGGAAAGAAGGCGCAAAGCAGCATGTTTAATTCCCGCAGCCGGAAATACCGGGACCCCCTTGGGGCCGTGGCGGACGGCACCTCCATCCATTTCCGCATCACACTCCCCCGAGAGCTGAGCTGTTCGGCCGCCCATCTCATCATCCAGCGGGAGGGCGGTCAGATCCAGGTGCTGGATTTGTTCTGGTGCGGCATGAACGGAAATTCCCAGGAGTGGTGGGAATGCCACTTTACCCCGGAAGAACCCGGCCTCTATTTCTATCACTTTGAGGTGCGCACCCACCGGGGCAGCCAAAGGCTCTCCCGGGGCTTTGCCGGGGACGGCATCTTCGGCGGCAACAACCAGTGGCAGCTGACGGTGTACGACAAAAACTTCAAGACCCCCGACTGGCTGGAAGGCGGCGTGATGTACCAAATCTTCCCGGACCGGTTCTACAAGTCCCAGCAGCCCAAGGAGAACATCCCCTCTGGCCGGACGTTCCACAGCGATTGGTCCCAGCAGCCCGTGTGGGCCCCCAACGAGCAGGGAGTCGTCACCAACACGGACTTCTTTGGAGGGGACCTGCGGGGCATTCAGGAGAAACTGCCCTATTTGAAGGAGCTGGGCGTCACCTGCCTGTATTTAAACCCCATTTTCGAATCCCACTCCAACCACCGCTATGACACGGCGGACTACTCGAAAATCGACCCCCTGCTGGGGAACGAGGAGGACTTCCGCAGCCTGTGCGCCGAGGCGAAAAAACGGGGCATCCGGGTGCTGGTGGACGGGGTCTTCAGCCACACCGGCAGCGACAGCGTGTATTTCAACCGGGAGGGCCGCTACCCCACCCAGGGGGCGTACAACTCGCAGCAGTCCCCCTATTACCCCTGGTACACCTTCCGCCAGTGGCCCCAGAACTACGAGTGCTGGTGGAATTTTGAGACCCTGCCCAACGTGAAGGAGACCGAGCCCAGCTTTAACGAGTATATCAATGGGGAGAACGGCATCATCCGCAAATGGCTGCGGGCCGGGGCATCTGGCTGGCGGCTGGATGTGGCCGACGAGCTGCCCGACCAATTTCTGGACAACCTTACTGCTGCGGCAAAAGCAGAGAGCCCGGACGCGGTTGTGCTGGGAGAAGTGTGGGAGGACGCCTCTAACAAGACGGCTTACGGTGTGCGGCGGCGCTACCTGCTGGGGGGCCAGCTGGACACGGTGATGAACTACCCCTTCCGGGACGCCATTTTCGCTTTTCTGCTGGGCGGCGACCCCCGGAATTTTGCGGAATCTGTGGAGAGCATTGTGGAGAACTATCCGCCCCAGTGCCTGCGGCTGCTGATGAACCACATTGGCACCCATGACACGGAGCGGGCCCTGACTGTGCTGGGCGGCGAGCCCGCTGGGAACCGGGGCCGGGAGTGGCAGGCGGCCCAGTCCCTCACCCCTGAGCAGCGGGACACCGCTCTCAAGCGGCTGCGGCTGGCCTCCCTCATCCAATACCTGCTGCCCGGTGTGCCCTGCCTGTATTATGGGGACGAGGCTGGCATGGAGGGCTATCGGGACCCCTTCTGCCGGGGAGCCTACCCCTGGGGCCGTGAGGGGAAGAACCTGCTGCAGTGGTACAAAGGGCTGGGAATGCTGCGGGCCCAAGAAAAGGCCATCTTAGGGAAGGGCTCTTACCGCACCCTGTACGCCGACGGCAACTTGCTGGCTTTTGAGAGGTTCGTGTTCACAGAGGATGCCCGCCACAGCCTGACCCTGGTGGTCAACCGCAGCAGCCGTCCCCAGAGCATTTTAAGGGCTGGCTTAGACATGGAGGGAGGAACCCTGCTGCTGGGCGAAACCCTGGAAAGCGTTCACGTCCTTTCCCCCTACGGCTTCTCTTTAACAAAATTTCAAAGACCTGTAAAAAACGCTTGACATTTTTCCGTTTTGCAGATATAATTATAAGGCTGTTAGAGAACAGCCCATGCGCCAGTAGCTCAGCTGGATAGAGTGTTTGGCTACGAACCAAAAGGTCGGGGGTTCGAGTCCCTCCTGGCGCGCCAGCGGCAAGCTGCCGCTCCCAAGTCGCGATCATCACTTTTGTGGTGGTCGCGATTTTTGTTGCCCGCGTTTTTCATTGACGTCTATTTTATCACCCTAACCCACGTCGCGGCAAACCCTTGTGGTTCGTCGCATTTTTCTGCGCAAAATGCGGCTTCACCGTTCGGGTTGGTCTCACCTGCCGGTTCGGTCGGTGCTGGACGCGCCCCACTGGGGCGCAGCACCGCTCCTCTCCGCGAAAAGTCACGCTCGGCTCGGCTGCTCGGTTGCAAGCGCCCTCGCTTATGGTATGAGGCTGCCCGGATTGACGGTGCGGGAGAGCTGCGCATCCTGATCCGGGTGGTCCTTCCCATGTCCATCCCCATCATTGCCACACTGGCCCTTTTGGTGGGCCTGGCCTATTGGAATGACTGGCTCAATGGTCTATACTATATTAGTGACGACCGGCTGTTCAGCATTCAGGTGCTATTGAATCGGATGCTTTTGGATGTACAGTTCCTGATGAGTAACAGCGACGCGGCCAAATCCCTCCAGCAAAACGAGGAATTTGTGCTGCCCTCCACAGGCATCCGCATGGCGGTGGCCGTGATGGGCGCGCTGCCCATTCTGGTGGTGTACCCCTTCTTCCAGAAATACTTTGTAAAGGGCATCGTCATTGGCGCAGTAAAGGGTTAAATTACAATTCCGGCCGGGCCGGAATTTGGAGAGGAGTTTACCTATATGATGAAGCAGTATCGTTTTGCCCACACCCGTTCCGTCTATCCCCTGCAGCTGGACGATCCAAAAGCCGCAGTACTTCACGTAGACGGCTTGACACCGGACGCCCAAGGCGTGTACGATGTGACTGAGCGGCTGCAGGCTCTGCTGGACAGCGTAAAACAGCAGGACAAGCGGGGAATCGTGCTGATCCCCGAAGGGACTTACAGCGTCAGCCGGACCATTTACCTGCCCCGGGCGGTGCGCATGATCGGCTTTGGGAAAAACCGGCCGAAGTTCGTCCTGAAAAAGAACACCCCCGGCTTTCAGAAAGCCCCCCAGGAGGACAAGGGGGAGGCCGTGTACATGTTCTGGTTCACGGGCAACATGCCCCGGGTGGAGGGGCGTATTCAAGACGCCAACGCCGGCACCTTTTACAGCGCCGTCTCCAACATCAACTTCCAGATTGAAGAGGGGAACCCCGCCGCCGTGGTAATGCGGGCCCACTTTGCCCAGCATGGATTTGTCTCCCACTGCGTGTTCGACATTGGCCAGGGCAAGGCAGGCATCTTTGATGTGGGAAATGAAATGGAGAACCTGGTCTTTCTGGGGGGAGAGTACGGCATCTACACCACCAAATGCTCTCCCGGCTGGCCCTTTGTCCTGGTGGAAAGCGCCTTTTCCGGCCAGCGGAAATCCGCCATCCTATCCCGGGAGTGCGGCCTGACATTCAGCCATGTGGAGTTCCAGGACGTTCCCGCCGCCGATATCGTGATGGACGGCTACTGGGAAAAGCTGTTCTGGAAGGACTGTGTGCTGGAGAATATCTCCGGCCCGGCCATCCAAATTTCCCGCGAGGACAACAGCTGCACCCAGATCAACCTGCGGAACCTCTGGTGCAGCAATGTCCCCCAGCTCCTGCTGGGCCGGGAGAGCGGCCAAGTGACCCAGGGCAGCTCTGGCGCCTACCTGCTCCACAGCCTGTTCCACGGAGATGACCTGACCCTGGGCCAGCAGGAGCCGGAACGGAAAACCCTGGTGGAGCTGGAGCCTCTTCCTGAGGCGCCCCATTTCCCCCAGGAGATCCAGGACCTGCCGCCCCAGGAGACCTGGCGCAATGTGCGGGACTTCGGCGCGTTGGGAAATGGTGTGGCAGATGACACAGCCGCTCTGCAACAAGCACTGGACCAGTGCGATACCGTCTACCTTCCCCAGGGAATGTACCTAATCCGTGACACCCTGCGGATGCGGGAGGGGAACGCCCTCATCGGCCTGAATCCCATTTCCACCCAGCTGGTCCTCGAGGAGAACAGCCCCGCTTGGGCCGGGATGGGCGCCCCCAAGGCGGTTCTGGAGACCAGCCGGGGCGGCTGGAATCTGGTCAATGGCCTTGGCATCGACACCGCGTCCCGCAATCCCCGGGCCGTGGGCTGCAAGTGGATGGCCTCTGCCGATTCCTACATGAACGATGTGAAGTTTGTGGGCGGCCATGGCCAAATCACCCAGCAGCAGGAAAACGTGCCTGTTTACAACCCCTCCCGCACAGCGGATGTGGACCCGGACCGCCCCTGGGACTCGCAGTACTGGAGTTTGTGGATCACCGAAAATGGCGGAGGCGCCTTTAAGGATGTGTGGACCGCCAACACCTATGCGGAAGCTGGGTTTTTCGTCTCGGAAACCGAAACCCCCGGCGTGATGTACCAGGTGTCCATCGAGCACCATGTGCGCCATGAGGTGCTCATGCGCAACGTGGCCAACTGGCAGTTCCTGTGCATGCAGACAGAGGAGGAAGTTGCCGAGGGACCCTATTGCCAGCCCTATGAGCTGACCAACTGCCGGAATCTGCTGTTCGCCAATTTCTACTCCTTCCGGGTCATCTGGGTGGACAACCCCTATCCCAGTGTGGTGCGGGCCTGGAATTGCCAGAACTTGGAGTTTCTCAACTGCCACAACTTCACCCAGATGAAGTACACCATTGAGAACCTGTATGTGGACGGCAACACTGGGGAACGCGCAGGCTTTTGGCAGCTGGGGCGGCTTTCCATCCCCCAGGCGGCAGCGCAGAAAAAGCTGCCCGGGGCCAAGGGCGAAATTGCCAAGCTGGCCTCCGGCCTGGATTGCGTGGACGCCCTGTGCCAGGCGCCGGACGGCAGCATCTATCTCTGCGATTCCCGGCTGTACCGCATCTACCGCTGGGACCCCGTATCCCAAACCCTGGCCCTGCTGACCAGCCAGCACTTCCAGCCCCTGTCCCTTGCCTGCGATACCCAGGGCCGGCTGCTGGTGGTCACCGAATACCAGCCTGTGAAGGGCTCCACCGTGGACGGCGTGGAAGAGCTTTCCACCGATGAGTTCGGCGCGGACACGGGCGGCGGGTGCTATTACCCCTTCTTCTCCCATGACAGGCGCATTCGGGTCTGCGCGTTAGACCCCCGGGCGCCGGAAGCCTCTATGGAGCTGCTCCCCATTGTCCCCTTGGAAGAGGCAAAGCCAGAGGTGCTCTACTACCCGGCCAATCAATGGAGGGACAGCGGGGACATGATGCGCTCTTTTGAGAAGAGGGACACCCACTGCTATCTGGCTCCCGATGGGAAAACCGCCATTGTTCACAAGCCCGCTCTGGCCCGGGCCACGGGGCTGACGCCCCTCCGCCCCGGGAAGGCTGCTTACCTGGTGGACGAGTACAACAAGTGCATTGTGCAGGTGCAGGTGGAAGAGGGGTTTGTCCTTTCCAACCCGAGGGTGTGGGCCGAGCGGGGAGAGTATGGCTTTGCCATGACAGAATCCGGCGAAGCCTATGTCCCGGACTGCTTGCTCTATGTGTTCCGCAACGGGGAAAAGGTAGACGCCATAGGACTGGGAGACCGTCCTGCCTGTGTGCTGGAGGCTGGTCCAGACAAGGAGTATTTGTACATCACCGCCAGACGGGAGCTGTATGCCCTCCGGCTGAAATAAGCGCGCAGAGGGCCGCTGCCCCATGGCGGCAACCACCGGAGTTTTGCAAAATTTGGGAGGCGTTGTGCGATGAACTACAAAACATTAGGCAAAAGCGGAGTGGAAGTGTCGGAGCTGATCCTGGGGTGCTGGGCCATGG
>OIYW01000418.1_pt1 | contig 41198 bp, 35 predicted proteins | sample 1588351 | NCBI WGS metagenome assembly OIYW01 (sample SAMN03283268) | human gut metagenome | biome: human-associated habitat; material: feces | host: Homo sapiens | place: USA | collected 2013 | reverse complement strand
AAGCCTTTTCTGGAACCACTCGCCTAGCGAGTGGTTTTCTAAATACAAAAAGGCCGCCCCCAAGGGCGGCCTTTCCCATGTTCTCTTTAGGCGTGGCACCCGTGCTCTCCACAGCCGTGCTCCCCGCAGGAGTGGCCTTCGCCGTGGCCCTCCCCATGGTGGCTGCACAGCACGTCCGGCAGGAAAACCAGCCTGCCCGCCAGCAAATCCTCCACAGCCTGGTCGGCGCTGCCGGTGATGCCGCCGTACAGCTGGATGCCCGCCTGGGCCAGGGCTGTTTTGGCGCCGCCGCCAATGCCGCCGCAGATGAGGGTGTCCACGCCCTGGGCCTGCAAAAAGCCCGCCAGGGCCCCGTGGCCGGAGCCGTTGGTATCCACCACCTGAGAGGAAAGCACCCGGCCCTCCTGAGCCTCATAAATTTTGAACTGGGCCGTGTGGCCGAAGTGCTGGAACACCTGGCCGTTTTCATAGGTCACTGCGATCTTCATAAAAATTCCTCCTAAAACCTATTGGTTTTATCTTGACAGAGACTCTTTCCCTTCTGTACAATGACGAAAAAATCACAAGGAAGGGGCCCTGTAAAAGCACAGGGCATAACCCATAATAAACTGGGAAGGAGCGCGCTCTCCCCTGGGCCCTTCTAAGGCTTACCGGGGCCAGCGCTCCTCCTTTTCCGGCAGGGGCGGGAAATCAGTGTAGGGCTTATCCTGATACCAGTAAGCCACTGTGGCCACGTCGTCCTGGCGCTCGAAGAGCCCCCGGTGGCAGACACCGATCTGCTGCAGGGTCACCCGGATATCCTCCTCAAAGTGGATGGGATCCGGGATGTGCCAGCGGTAAAAGCCCCGCATGGGCGGGCAGTCGTCGTTGTGGTAGTTGTTGTGGACAGTGGTGTCGTGGTGGGAGTAGAAGGGATACCCCAAAAAGGGCGTGCAGTAGGTCTGCTCCACGGTTCTGCCGTCCACCTGGTTGGCAAAGCTCCAGGCCCCTCCAAAGTAGTCCTCGGTGCCCGTGCCGCAGATGGTGGGGTACTCCTCATCTCCGTCGATGTAGAACTTCATCTCCCCCTCGCCCCACCAGTAGCGCTCCAGGGTGGTCAGGGCCAGATAGGTGCCCACATACTGCCCCCGGCCATGGACGTTGTCCAGCACCACATAGTCCCTGGCCTTTTCCGTCAGCCGCTGGCGCCGCCACTGGGCGTGGAAGTACCCGGCGTTTTCCGGCACTTTCTGCAGGCAGTAGTCAATCTGGAAGAAAAACGCCGGCACCGGGTTTTTGTGCTGGTTTTCCACGGTGATCCTGGCGCCCTTCTGGAAGGGCATGGGGAAGTAGCAGTTAAAGCCCCGGTTGGGGGCCACCACCATGGGCAGGGAGTTTACAAGGCAGCCCTGGCCGAAGCCGCAGCAGAAAAAGTCCCCCAGGGGCGCCTCTACCGAGGGCTTCTCCTCCCCGTCCCAATAGATGCGGAAGACCAGGTCCCGCAGCACAAAGCAGTCCGCGTCCGAGGTCCGGTCCGTCACCGTGATCCAGATGTGCTGGATGACGCCGGGGCCCTCGATCTCTCCCAGCACGGCGGTCTCCCCGGGCCGGATCTCGCCCAGGCAGGGAGAGCCCTTCCGGGAGGGGCCCAAATTGCTGGCGGCTGTTCCGCCCCTTCCCTTTTCGCCCCGGGGGTTTTCCCCGTTGATGGCCCTGCTCTGTCCTCCCGTGATCAGGGGCAGGCCGCCCCATCCTGTCAAAATCATACAAACATCCTCCTTCTGCCCGCTCATGCAGGCTGTTTGAGGCCATTGTAGCACCATTTGCAAAAACTTGCCACCTCTTTTTCCTTTTCCCGTGACTTTTTTTCCCGCCTGTGGTATGCTGGTAAAAACAAGATTGGGGAAAGGGTGTTTTCTATGAAATTGACTGTATTGGGAAGCTGCTCTGGCACAGAGCCCTATCCAGGCTGCCACCAGACCTCGGTGGCCGTGGAGACCGGCGGCAGGCTGTTCTTCATCGACGCGGGGGAAAACTGCGGCTATTCCTCCTACCTGCTGGGCATTGACCAGAAAAAGACAGAAGCCATCTTCATCACCCACACCCACATGGACCATGTGGGCGGCCTGCCCCACCTGCTGTGGAACTTCCGCAAGATCTGCACGCTCTCTCCGGAAAACGAGGCGGCCATGCGGGGCAAGTGCATTCAGCTCTACCTGCCGGACCTGGCCGTATACGCGGGCGTCCGGGCCATGCTGCTGGCCAGCGAGGGCCACTATGAAACCGTCTTCCGCCTGGAGCCCCACCTCCTGCGGGACGGTGTGGCCTACCGCCAAGACGGGGTGACGCTCACCGCGTTCCACAACTTCCACCTGGGAGAGCCCGCCCCTGGCCAGCCCTGGCTGAGCTACTCCTTCCTGTTGGAGGCCGAGGGGAAAAAGGTGTTCTTCTCCGGGGACTTCCGGGACTTCTCTGAGATACGGCCTCACCTGGAGGGGGCGGACTTGGTCTTTCTGGAGACGGGCCACCACCGGGCCTCGCAGCTCTGCCAGGAGCTGAAGGACTCCGGCTCCTCTTTTGGAACAGTGGTCTTCTACCACCACGGACTGGAGATTCTCAACGACCGGGAAGGAGAACTGGCCGCCGCCAAAGCTGTGTTGGGTGGCCAGATGACCTTCTCCAGCGATGGGTCTGTTTACGAGCTGTAACGCATAAAGAAGCAGCCAAGGGCGCCCCTTTTGGGGCGCCCCTGGCTTTTGTCCTTCCTCAAGCGGGATTCAGCAGGGAAAAGAGGGAAGCGCCGCTTCCAAAGTGGGCCTGGGCATACGCCCGCCAAGCGGCAAGCTCAAACACGCCCCTTGGAAACAGCGCGGGAATCTCTGAAAAGGTATCCACGCAGCGAAGCATGGCAGGCATCTCCCTTTCTCATATCCAGAAACTCTGTGAGGAAAGGCGTTACACCTGTACCTTCCCCGCCAGGATGTTCTTATAGTCCTCCAAATTCTGCTGAAGCAGAGTGGGGGTATCCAGGCCGTAGGGACATTTTTTCTTGCATTGGCCGCAGTGGAGGCAGTCCTCAATCTTCATCATCATGGCCTGGCTCTCGGGGGTGAGCCAGCCGGCGGAGGGGCTGCGGCGGATAAGCTGGCTCATGCGGGCGCACTGGTTGATGACGATGCCCGCGGGGCAGGGCATGCAGTAGCCGCAGGCCCGGCAGAAGTTGCCGATGAGCTCGTTCCGGTCCTTCTCGATGACGGCTTTCAGCTCCCCATCCATCTTGGGGGGATTTTCGATGTAGGAGATGAACTCGTCCAGCTCGCTCTCCCTCTGCACGCCCCAGATGGGCAGGGCGTTGTCGAACTCCGCCTGCCAGGCGTAGGCCGCGGCGGAGTTGGTAATCAGCCCGCCGGAGAGGCCCTTCATGGAGATAAAGCCCACGTTGTTCTCCTTGCACAGGTTCACCAGGGCGATGTCCCGGTCCGTGGCCAGGTAGCAGAAGGGGAACTGCAAGGTGTCATACAGGCCAGAGGCGGCGGCCTCCTCCGCCACGCCCAGCCGGTGGTTGGTGATGCCGATAAACCGGATCTTCCCCTGGCGCTTGGCCTCCTCCATGGCCTCATACAGGCCGGTGCCGTCGCCGGGCTTGGGGCAGAAGGCCGGGTTATGGAACTGGTACACATCGATGTAGTCAGTCTTAAGCAGGCGCAGGCTGGTCTCCAAATCCTGCCAGAAGCCCTCCACAGTGGTGGAAGGGGTCTTGGTGGCGATGATGATGTTCCCCCGCACGCCGGAAAGGGCCAGGCCCATTTTCTCCTCGCTGTCGGAGTAGGAACGGGCGGTGTCGAAATAGGTGATGCCGGCGTTGTAGGCTTTGCGCAGGAGCATCCCGGCGTATTCGGCGGAGACACGCTGGATGGGCAAAGCGCCAAAGCCGTTCTTGTTCACAGTGATGCCGGTGCGGCCCAGGGTGACAGTTTGCATGGAAGCACGTCCTTTCTGAAAAAGATAGAAGGAAAAAAACAGGGCAATCCCGCGAAGAGCTGTAAAAGTTTGCGAGGGCTCTGGCGCCAGCGAATGGCCCGGGAAAAGCGGAGCTTCGCTCCTGTTTCCCACCTTTTCTTTTGCGCGGCTGCGTCGCTCTTGAAGGCCGCGAGGCTCTGCCTCGCGCTCCGCAGCTTTTGAAAAAGCTGGCAAAACTTTTACGCCGCTTCGCGGTTTTCGCTTTTATTATAGCACCTAAACCTTTCTTTAAGTCAACAAAGAAAAAGCCGCCCCAAGGGCGGCCACAGCTATGAAAACAACTCGCACAAGGCGTTTGGTTATACGCTTTCGTTTTCCTGGCGCAGGCGCTCCCGCAGCTCTTCAAAGGAGAGCGGGGCAAACCCGGTGCGCTCTACGGACACGCACACGCTGCGGGCGCTCGCGTCCCGGTAGGCAGGGTTGCCGTGGACATGGCCGAACACGTTGGCGTAGGGCATGTTCCGGTTGATATACAGCGGCTCGTGAGAGAGCAGGAAGAACCCCTCCCACACCAGGGGCCAGGGAACGGCCTCTTCAAATCCCAAAGAGCGCCACTGCGCCGGGGCACGGTGCCGGTCGTGGTTGCCCAACACCAGCACCTTTTCCCCGGCCAGCTGGGAGAGGATGGCCCGGTCCTCCTCTTCCCCCCGGGCGGAAAAATCCCCCAGATGGAAGACGGTATCCCCCTCCCCTACCTTCTCGTTCCAGCGGCGGATGAGTTCCTGGTCCATCTCTTCCACTGTGGCGAAGGGCCGGTTCTCATAGCGCAGGATGTTCCCGTCCCCAAAGTGGGTGTCGGCGATGAAAAAGGCGCTCACAGCTCGATGACCTCCGCCGCTTTCTCAATCTGTTCCCGCAGGGTCTCCCCATCTTGGGGACGCCACTCGCTGTGGTAGTTCAGGCAGCGGCACATCCAGTGGATGCCGTCCCTGTCAAAGCTGCGGCGGTAGTGGACGTGGCCGCAGACGGCGGCCTTCACCGGGTAGCGGCGGTACAGCTCCCCAAACTTTCGGGAACCCAAAAAGGCGTTGAAGTAGGACCAGTTGGCCATCTCCGCGGGCACGGTGAAGTCCTTGACCGGCAGCATGTGGGTCACCACCGCCAGCTGCTTGTCCGGATAGGCGGCCATGCGGGCCTCCAGCCGGGAGAGCATCCACTGGGTGCGGCCCAGGTTGTCGCGGGTCCAGGCGTTGCGCAGGGAGTCCTGCCAAGTGCGGCCCGCCAGGGACATCTTCTCAAACTCCTCAAAGGAGTAGCGGCCGCTTCCAAAGGAGTAGTCATACCAGCCCACATCGCCGATGACCACCGTGTCCCCCAGCACCACGTCCCGGCCGCAGAGGCAGTGTTCGTCCTGAACATAGCGGTCATAGATGGCGGCAATCTGGTCCGGGTCGCCGGGAGGGCCCCACAGGTCGTGGTTTCCGGGCACAAACAGCACCCGCGCCCCAGAGAGCTGCTCGATGGTGTTGAGGGTATCCAGGGTCTCCTGCTGGGTCTCGCTCACGTCCCCGGCAATGATGGCCAGGCGGGCGTCCTGCTCTTTGATATACCGGGCAAACTCCTGTGCCACGGGGTACTCCCGGTTGATATCCACATGGATATCCGAAAGGACTACGGTCTTCATTCCGCTGTTCCCTCCTTGCTGGTTGTATTCTGGGATACCGGCTTTAGGCCGGTGCGTTCCTCCACCCGGTGGCAGGCGCAGAACCGCCCGCCCTCAAACTCCCGCAGCAGGGGCTTTTCCGTCTTGCACCGGTCCGTGCAGGCAAAGCAGCGGGTGTGGAAGGGGCACCCAGCCGGGGGATGGGCCGGGCTGGGCAGGTCCCCAGAAAGGATGATGCGCTCCCGGTCGCCCTCCACCTCCATAGAGGCAGAGAACAACGCTTCGGTGTAGGGATGCAGGGGCATTTGAGAGATGGCCTCCCCCTTCCCCAGCTCCACCAGGTTGCCCAGGTACATCACGCCGATGCGGTCGGACACATAGGAGACCACGTTCAAGTCGTGGGAGATAAACAGGTAAGTCAGGCCGAACAGCTCCCGCAGGTCCAGCAGCAGGTTCAGCACCTGGGCCTGCACAGACACGTCCAGGGCGGAAACGGGCTCGTCGCACACCACAAAGTCCGGGTCCAAGATCAGGGCGATGGCGATGGCCACCCGCTGGCGCTGGCCGCCGGAGAGCTCGTTGGGCCAGCGGGTGCGGTAGCTTTCATCCAGGCCCACGGCCTTTAACACCTGGCTGACCTTCTCGGCCCGCTCCTGCTTGGTCTTGCCAATGCCGTGGATCTTCAAAGGCTCTTCAATGAGCCAGCCGATGGTCTTGTTGGGGTCGATGGAGGAGTAGGGGTCCTGGAAGACAATCTGCATCCGCTTGCACAGGTCCTTCCGCTCCCGGCGGGGCGGGCGGGTGATGTCCTTCCCCTCCAGCCGGATGGTGCCGGAGGTGGGGTCCAGCAGGTGGACCAGCATCTGCCCAAAGGTGGACTTGCCGCAGCCGGATTCCCCCACCAGGCCAAAGACCTCTCCCTTTTGAATGTCCAGGTCGATCTTGTGCACGGCCATGACACGGTCCTTGCCCTGGCGGAACTCCTTTGTCAGGCCCCGGATCTCCAGAAGGGGGGCCTTTTTCTCTGTTGCGCTCACAGTCCCAATTCCTCCTTTGCGTCCACGCACAGCGCCATGTGGCCTTTGTGCACCACCATGGGGGGCGTTTCCTTTTCACAGATCTCCCGGCGCTTGGAGCAGCGGTTGTAAAAGGGGCAGCCGTGCTCAGAGCGGTCCTCCAATGCCGGCACGGTGCCGGGGATGGAGGAGAGCCGCTGGCCCCGCTTCTCCAGGGAGGGGATGGAGGCAATCAGCCCTTTGGTATAGGGATGCAGGGGGTGGGCCAGCACCTCTTTAGTCTCACCGCTCTCCACCACACGGCCGGCATACATAATGTACACCCGGGTGCACATCTGGCGGATCACCCCCAGGTCGTGGGAGATCAGCAGAACGGCGGTGCCCATCTCCCGGTTCATCTGCCGGATAAGCTCCATAATCTGGGCTTGGATGGTCACGTCCAGGGCGGTGGTGGGCTCGTCGGCAATCAAGAGCTCCGGCTGGTTGACCAGAGCCATGGCGATCATCACCCGCTGGCGCATGCCGCCGGAGAGCCGGTGGGGATATTCATTGTAAAGGCGCTCTACGTCGGGCAAGCCCACCTGGCCCATGACCTCCAGGGCGCGCCTTTTGGCTTCCTCTTTCGAGGCCCCATGGATGCGGGCGTTCTCCGCAATCTGCCTGCCCACCTTCATCAGGGGGTTCAGGGCGGTCATGGGCTCCTGGAAGATCATGGCGATGTTCCGGCCCCGGTATTGGTTCCACTGGTCCTCTGTAAGGCCCCGCAGCTCAGAGCCGTCGAACAGGATCTTGCCCTGGGGGATCTTTGCGTTCCGGGGCTGCAGGCCAATGGCCGCCAGGGCGGTCATGGTCTTGCCGCAGCCGGATTCCCCCACCAGGGCCACCATTTCGCCGGGCTCGATGCGCACGCTGGTGTCCCGCACCGCATGGCAGGTTTTCCCCAGTTCAAAGTCCATGGTCAAGTTTTCAATGGAGAGCACAGGCTGCTTTTTATCTGCCATGCTGAGTCACCTCCTGCAGCGCGTCGCCGATGAGATTAAAGCCCATCACCAGCAGGGTGATGGCAACCGCGGGCACCAGCACATACCAGCCCGCCTGGAGGATTTCCGCCTGGGCTTCGCTGAGCATTTTGCCAAAGCTGGGGGTGGGGGGCTGAATGCCCAGCCCCAGGTAAGAAAGCCCCGCCTCGCTCATCACAGCACCGGCAAAGCCCAAGGAGCTGGTGACGATCAGCTCTGGCACAATATTGGGCAGGATATGCAGGAAGATAATGCGGCCGTCCCCGGCGCCCCGGGAGCGGGCCGCCTTGATGAACTCCGCGTCCCGGTATTTGATGAATCCGCTGCGGGAGATGCGGGCAAACCGGGGGATGGACATGACCCCCAGGGCCAGGATCAAATTCTGCAGGCTGTTGCCAAACACCGCAATGAGCATCAGGGCAAGCAGCACGCCGGGAAAGGCCATCTGGGTGTCGATCAGCTTCATAATGACCTCGTCGATCTTGCCGCCGTAATACCCGGCGATGGACCCAATGGTGCCGCCCACAACCAGGCCGAAAACCACTGTCAGGGCGCCCACCAGGAAGGACACCCGGGTGCCTTCCATAATGCGGCTGAGGATATCCCGGCCAAACTGGTCGGTGCCCAAGGGGTGGGCCGCGGAAAAGAACTGCAATTTGTTGGGGGTGTCCATGGCATCGGGGTCATAGGGCAGGTAAAAGAAGCCCACCACCATAATGAGGAGCATCAGCCCAATCATGCAGGAGCCGGTGATAAAACTCTTATTGTGCAGGCATTTTTTTAAGATCTCACGGAATCGCAAGGTGGTCCCTCCCTTCTTACTTCAGCCGGATGCGCGGGTCAATGACGGAGTAGAGCACATCCACCACAAAGTTGCACAGCACCACAATAATGGCCAGGTACAGCACCAGGCCCTGGATGAGAGGCAGGTCCCGGGAGTTGATGGAGGAGGAGATCAGCCGCCCAATGCCAGGCAGGGAAAACACGTTCTCAATGATGATGCTGCCGCCCAGCACATCCGTAATGGTCATGCCAAAGATGGTCAGCACCGGAATGAGGGAGTTGCGCAGCACGTGGCCGTTCAAAATCCTCCGGGAGGGCACGCCCTTGCTCTGGGCGGTCTTTACATAGTCTTGGCGCTCCTGCTCCATCACGCTGACCTTTACATAGCGGATGAGCACTGCCGCCGAGCCAAAGGCAATGGCCACCGAGGGCAGGGTCAGGCTTTTCAGGCAGGCGGCGGGGTCCTGGGTAAAGGGCGTGTAACCCATAGAGGGCAGCCAGCCCAGCTGCACAGAGAAAATGTTGATCAGCAGCACAGAGAAGCAGAATGCCGGCACAGAAAGCCCCAGCTGGGAGAGAAGGGACACGGGCATGGCATAGGGCTTTTTGCTGTGATGGGCCAGCCAAATCCCCACGGGAATACCCACCACGGCAGTGAGCACCAGGGCGAACAGGGCCAGCTGCACCGTCACGCCGAAGGCGTTCCCGATCAAGCTGGAGACAGGCTGGTGATACCGGTAAGAGGTGCCCAGGTCCCCCTGCAGCACGCCGCCGATCCAGCTTAAGAAGCGGATGTGGATGGGTTGGTCGATGCCCATTTCCTGATGGAGCTGCTCAATCTGCAGCGGGTCGGCGTCCACACCCAGAATGACCAGCGCCGGGTCCCCCGGCAGGATCTGGAACACCGCAAAGGTGAGGATGGACACCAGGAACAGGGTGACGAGAAAGCCCGCCACTTTTCGGATGTAATAGGCCATACGCGATCGGTTCCTTTCCCTGCGCTGTTACAGGCGGAAGGAGCCCGCCGGTCCGCTGGTCCCGGCGCGCCCCTTGTGCCCTGCGCGCGTTTCTTTGTTGCCTCCCGCCGTTCCCACCCGGTGGGAGGCGGCCGCTTTCATCACTTCAGAGGGGAATCAGCCCTCGTAATACAGCTTGGTCATGTCGTGGAAGGTGACCGGGTAGAAGGTGTAGCCCTTCAGGTCCTTCCGGGAAGCCACCACCAGGTTGGGGTCACAGATAAACACGCCCACGGCGTCCTCGGTCAGGATCTCCTGGCAGCGCTTGTAGTTGTCAATGCGGGTCTGCTCGTCCAGCTCGGTGACAGAGTCGTTGATGAGCTGGTCGTACTCAGAGTTGGAGTAGTTGTAGAAGTTCCGGGCGTAAGAGCTCTCAAAGCGGCCCAGCACATCGTCGGGGTCCAGCTTGCCAGTCAGGCCGATGATGGTGCCCTCATAGTTGGCGTTGGTGTACACGTCCTCCAACCAGGTGGCCCACTCAATGGTCTCAATGTTCATGGTAATATTGATCTGCTGCAACTGCTGGGCAATGATCTGGGCGGTGTCGATGTGGGCCTGGTAGTTGGCGGGCACCTTCACGGTGAACTCGAAGCCGTCGGCATAGCCGGCCTGCTCCATCAGGCTCTGGGCCTGGGCCACATCGGTGTCATAGCTGCCCTCCAGGTCGCTGTTGTAATAGACCTCCATCACAGGGCTGAAGTTGGTGTACAGCTTGGTGCCGTAGCCGCCAAACACGCTGTCGATGATCTGGTCCTTGTCGATGCAGTAGTTGATGGCCTGGCGGACCTCCTTCTTGCTGAAGGGCTCGAACTCGTTGTTCAAAGCGAAGATCTGCACCATGTTCTGGGGAGAGTTGTAGATATCGAACTGGCCTTCCAGCACGGCGGCGTCATCCGCGCTGATGGAGGCGATGTCCAGGGTGCCGGACTGCAGGGCAGAGACCACCGCAGCTGTGTCGGTCATGATGTAGAACTCCACCCGGTCCACCTGGGCCATGCGGTCCTGGTCGTAGTAGTCATCGTTCTTTTCCAGCACAATGCGCTGGGAAGGGGTGTACTCCACAAACTTGAAGGGGCCGGTTCCAACAGGGTTGGCCGCCTGGTCATCATAGCCCTCGGGCAGGATGGAGTCGATGTTCACCGAAAGGAACGAGGCGGAGGGCTCGCTCAGGTGCACCACAAAGGTGTACTCGTCGGGGGCTTCCACGCTCTCCACAATCTCGTAGTCAGAGGAGACCGCTTCGTTGCCGTCCAGGCCGGCGAAATTGTTGTAGGAGTAGAGCACGTCGGCGGAATCGAAGGCATCGCCGTTGTGGAAGGTGACGCCCTGGCGCAGGTGGAAGGTGTAGGTCAGGCCGTCCTCGGAGATATCCCAGCTTTCGGCCAGGCCGGGGATGATCTCGCCGTTTTCATCGTACAGGCACAGGCCCTCGAAGACGTTGTGCATAATGGCCTCGGTGTCAGAGGCGGCAGACTGCCAGGGGTCCAAGCTGTCGGGCTCAGAGCCAATGTTCATCCGCACCACGGTCTCTTCGCCGCTGGATTGGCTGGTCTGGGAGGACTGAGCCTCGGAGGAGGCCGAGCTTTCCGAGCTGCCGCTGGCAGCGGACTGGGAAGCGGTGCTTTCGCTGCTGCCAGTATTCCCGCCACAGCCCGCGAAAACTGTGATCATCATGGCCAGGGCCAGCATCAGGCTGAGGATTCTTTTCTGCATGATCCATTCTCCTTCGTTTTCTTTTTCATGGGATTTTCAACATTTCGTTTCTTATTATAATACAACGCGTCAAAACGCGATGCACTCTCTTAGACAGCCGGGTCCTCCCCGTTGAGGGCGTCTACCACACCGGCTACGCCGCGGATATCCGGCACGCACCAGGGCAGGTCCAGCTCTTCGATGCCCAGCTTGTCCGGGGGATTCAAGATGCAGAACGCCATCCCCACTTGAGAGGCGCCCACGCCGTCATCGTAATAGTTATCCCCCACATAGAGGCATTCCCGGGGATCCTCTCCCGAGAGCTCCAGCGCCTTTTCAAAGATGCGCCGGTCCGGCTTTTCCACCCCCACCTCGCTGGAGACCAGGATGGGGTCCAGGTAGGGGGTCAGGCCGTTTTGCTCCAGCACGCTCCGGCAGGAGGGGTCCCAGTTGGAAATGAGCCCTGTGCGCAGGCCGCGCGCCCGCAGGTCCTGCAGGACCTCCCTGGTAAAGGGAAAGGCGGTCCACTTTGCAGGGCGGCGGTCCGCCAAGGCCAGCTCATACAAGCCTTCCCCCAGCTCGGGCATATTCAATTCCCCGCACACCCGGTACAGGAACTGGCGCAGCACCTCTTTGTTGCCCTTACCCAAAGCGCCTCGATGCTCCCGCATAAAATACTTGTTTGCCAAGTGGTATGCGCGCTGGGCGCCCTGTGGGGAAACCTGCCGCCCCATCTGAGCAAAGTATTCCACATAGCGGGCGGGGACGTCGCTTTCCACCAGCGTCAGGCCCAAATCAAAAAACACACGTTGGATCATTCACATTACTCTCCTGTCCGTATCGAACCATCGGGTATTATAAAGAGGCTTTGTTTCGATTTCCATGGCATTTCCATGAAATCTGCGTTATATTATACCACAGGATGTAAAGTGGATGTAAAGTCTCTTCCCCGAATTCCCCAAGATTGTTAAGCAGTTTTCCGGACCTTGGGGGAAACCCGCCGCGTTAAATTTATGTAAAGCCCAAAAAGCCGAATTTTTCAAAAAAACCTGTTGACAACGCGCTCTCTCAATGCTATAATATTTGAGCGTTGAGACGAAAGTTTCAACAGACAACTGAAAATGCAGGTGTGGCGGAATTGGCAGACGCGTATGGTTCAGGTCCATATGAGCGCAAGTTCATGCAGGTTCAAGTCCTGTCACCTGCACCATGATGGAGTGACAAAGTAGATGTCACTCCATTTTTGTTTGATTTTAAGCGGCTTTCCACCGTTTTTGAGAACAATTCTCACACCACTCTCACCGTAGATGTCCAAGGCTCTCTACGGCCCAAAGCGGGGTTTCCCGCCTGGTTTTCCCAGGCAGGAGGCCCCGCCTTTTTGTTTTCTCTCCCTCTTCCCAACGGGCGCGTCTCCAAACGTCAGGTTTCTGAATTGCGTCCCTTCCTGGAGAGTCTGGATCTTCAAATCCCAAACAGCCCGTTGAGCCAGTTGACACACATAGGCACCCACAGCTTTACGTTGGGGGCCTCTTGGTTGAGCTTTCTCTCCTCTTCGTTGTAAGAGCTTAAATTGTTGCACACAGACATGCCGTGCTCTCCGCCCTGGAAGATGTGCAGCTCAAAGGGCAGGCCGTACTCAATCATTTTCCCGGCGATCATCACCGGGTTGATGGCGGGAACAAATTTGTCGTACCGGTTGTGCCAGATGAACAGGGGCGGCATGTGAGGGCCGGCGTAATGGATGAAGTCCAGCTCCGGGGTGCAGTCCTTGGCGATTTTCGCCGCATCGGGGTTGTAGAACTCCGGGTCTTTCTGGATGGTGTTGGTGTTGTCCCAGGGGGCGTAGGCGATGACCCCCGCGTTGGGCTGGATGTCCTCCGGGGTAAGACCCAGGCGCTCCGCCAGGCCTGGGAGGGGAAGATCTGGCAAAGCTCTGCCCCGGTGAGCTTCTGGATGACCTGGGCCACCCGGTAGGTGTTCCCCGAGTAGGAGTAGCACACGATCAGCGCGTTCATCCCTGGGCCTTTCCAAAGCTCATGCACTTGGCCAGCACGTCCCCGGTTTTCATATACTCGTAGGTGGGCATCTCAAAGAGAACGGGCTTCAGGGTGTGATAATCCAGCTTGCCCTGCTGGTTGAGGAGGCTTTTCTCGGCAAAGGTGGCTTGAATGGTGCAGATGAAGTTGTCAAAACCGGGCGTTTCGTAAAGGACCTCCACCTGGCACTCCATCACCACAGGGGTATTGTCAATCATGGGAGCGCCGGACTCGCCGATGGTGTATCTTTCGCTTTCCCCATACCGCTGCACCATCTGCACAAACAGGGAAGTGGCGGGGTTGAACACCTGGTTTTTACCGCCAGTAGCCTTTATGCTCGGGTCCTTTCTCCTTCTGATTTTTCCCATGTTCCCGTTTTCCAAAAAACTCATCCTCTTTTGCGATGGTAGGGTCGTACCAATCTGCTTTTGCGCGAGCCCAGGCCGCCCATTCCGAGAGATCCTGCTCGGGGTGCGCTTTTTCCATAGCAGAGACATAACTTCGGATTTTGCATGCGGTTTCATAATCCTCTGCGCAGTTGAGAAGGGCCAAGGTTCGGTCTACTTCCCCATTATACAGCTTTCGATGCTCCTCACGTCTTCGTTCCTGCTCCCGGCGCTGACGCTCTGTCTCTTCTCGGTCCAAACGCGCCTGCTTAACCCGTTCTGCCTCTTCATACATGGCGAGCATCATATCCCCCAAACGCTCTTCCAAAACGCAGGAGCGGCCATCCCGGAACGACCTTGCTCCATCGTTGACAGATATACTCAAACGGCCATTGTAAACGGCGTCGTACTTCCGAATCTGCGGCTTGCTGGCCCAGGAATGTTTTTTCCTTTCCTCTTCGTATTGCAGCAGTTTCAAATTTTCTTCTTTTGTTGGAACATGCAAAACTTGATCGGTTGACTCAGAAAACAAAAGCGTGACGAAATCCTGCTCTCTTGAAAACTTCAGGTCAGCTGTCAATTCCCACCCAAGCGGGGTCATGGCCTTTGCCAGCGCGTCAATTATCCGGAACACGCGGGGCCGCTGCTCTTCTGAAATTCCCTCCGCAAAGAGAGGCGCAGGTTCACGGTTTCTTCCTCGATTCCATCCTGCGCCGAATTCCCGCTCTTGCTGGCGTTTGCGCTTACTCCACTCGGCGATCTTTTTCCGATGGGCCACAATTTCGGGCCGCATTCTGTCATTTTCTTGGGGCAGCAAAATCTGCGCAGCTACATTCAGCACCACTTGCCGTTCTTCTTCCGGCAAAAACCCCAAAGGAACCGCTTTCTCCCTACCGCGATTTGAGGTCCCCGTGTCAGTCTGCACCCCCACCTTTTTTAACTCTCCCCCAGGTGGGAGGGGCGGTTTCTTCACCGGTTTTCCGGCAAGTAGTTTTCTCCCATATCCTAAGGGCGGAATGGGGATATTCAGCGACTGGCAGATTTTGTGAATAGCAGCATCGGAGAGTTTGTACCGCTTGGCAACCTCCGTCACGGGACTCTCCCAAACTTCCCGGTACAGCGTTTCCCGATCATACACATAAAAGGTCTGCTCCCATCTTTGAACCGTCTCCAGTGGCGTATCGCCCCCTTGTCCAGCTTCCTCCTCCGCAACCGCTTGTGTGGCTGGCTCCACAGGAGAAAAACCCATGGGTATTTCCGGTCCGGGGTTCGCTTTTGACGGGGATGCCTGACAGGTTTCTTCCCAACCGGTCGGATTTGCCCGCTGCGAATCGTCTTTTTGCAGGATAATCGTCGCGTCCCCATCACCTGGCAAAGGCGTCTGTTCCACCGATTTTCCAAAATTGATTTTGGTCCAGTAGCCAGAGGGAGGAACGGGAATCTGGGCTTCCTTGACCTGCGCCAGGCATTTGGCATAGGGGATGCCATACTTTCTTGCGACTCCCGCTACGGAGAGCTTCCATATCTCTTCATAGAGCTTTTTGCGTGTGAATTCCACCGCCATGGCAGACATTGCCTTTCCAGCCTCCTTTCTGTTTAAATCAGCTTCTTCTTTCTTTTCAGACTGCGTCTGTCGCGTTCGCTCCCCGCCTCTGTTGGGCGCAGTAATTGCCAAAAACTGCTTTATCCCTCCAATTCCTCGTTTTCTCTTAATAGAAAAACCAAGTCGCGTTTCATCTCTTCAAATTGATTGATAATCGTATTCAAACTTTTTTCGATGTTCTGCACCTGCACTTCATTGATCTTGCCGCGGTTATAGGCAATCAGTCGTTCCGGGATGATGGTATAGCTCCAGCTTTCGCTATACCGGTCTTCCTTTTTGATGGCAAAACCAATTGGAATCACATTATTTCTCATGCCCAGGGTCACCATCATGGGAGAGATCCCAAGATAATCTGCGGCAATCTTGACCGTAATTTTTGGCATGGCCCGTATCTCCTCGTCCGTATATTTTCCCACTACGCTTCACTTCCTTTCTCTGATAAAGATTTCATATTACTTCGTATTATAGCACAGGAAGGCCGTCTGTGTTGGAAAATTTCTATTTCCCCAGTTAAACGAAGAGCCCCATAGAACCGCTTGTCCAGTAAGCCCTTGGATAGCTGCCAGGAGCTACTCCCCGCTCCTCATAAAAGCAGAGCTTGCCAACCTTTTAAATAAATTCTTGACACTGCCATGAGGTTCCGGCGAAATGGATTTTGCCAACTTTGCTTGCCAGCAAAAATGGCTCCCTTGCGGGAGCCATTCCTGTATGCGCTATGTTCTTTTTATTTGGCCACGTTCTGGTCGAAGTTTGCCATGATGCTGGCCGCCTGGGCACGGATAGTGCTGCCCTTGGGGTCGATGGTGCCGTTCTCATGGCCGTTGATCAGGCCGTTGCCGTTGGCCCAGCTCAGGGCGGTCTCCGCCCAGCTGCTGATGGAGCCAGCGTCCGGGAACCGGGTCAGGTCGCCAGTAGCCGTCAGGTCGTAGCCCTTGAAGCGGGCGTACTTGTACAGCATCACGGCGAACTGCTCGCGGGTCACGTTGCTGTCGGGGTCGTACAAATTGCCGCCGATACCCGCCACGATGTCGTTCTGAGCGGCCCAGGTGATGGCGTCCACAGCCCAGTGGCCAGAGGTCACGTCAGTAAAGGTGGAGTCGCCGGTCACAGCAGGCTTGCCTTCCAGATTGTAGAACAGCTGGGCGGCCATGGCGCGATCCAGCTCCATGTAGGGATCGAAGATGGTCTCGTCGGTGCCAGCCATGATGCCGTTCTCGTATACATAGGCCACGGCGTCATAGAACCAGTCGTCCCCTTCCGTCACGTCCGTGAAGGGCCAGGTGGGCTCTTCCGGCTCAGAGGGTGTGCCGCCGCCGCCAGAAGTGTAAACAAAGGTTTCAGTTGCGTTCTTCCCAATAGTTCGGCTCACACCGTTAATAGTGACGTTAATGTTGTTCTTAGTCCCATTCATCACTTTAACCGTCTTATTGGCAGTAGCGGAGAGATCACCGGTATCTTTTTTCACAACAATAATGTCATCCGAAGTCGCATCATCCACAGCAGCCTGCAAGCTGGTGTAGCTGGTGCCGTCTATCGTGGCAACGGTCTTGGAATCCGTAGTAAACGTAAACTCGCTGAACCCATGGGGGTTGGTGAAGGTGATTTTACAGTCTGCACCTGCTGTAGCGCTATACTCATAGCCTTTGTGCTGGATGTAGACAGTGTTATTTTCGGAAACAAAACCACTGGGCAACGTCAGGGTGATGGTCACCGGCTTTGTAATGGTCAAAGGTGCGTCATTTCCAATTTGCACCGCATTAACTTCGCCTTCGCCTTTTTCTAAAACAATCTTGTCATCCGAATCCAAATCTGCCGTAGTAGCCACGGTGCGGTACATGGGTGTGATATCCAGGGTCACCGTCTTTGCTGCCATATCAACCGCATCAATGGAAATGTCCATGTAAGGCTGGATGGCAATTGAAACATTTTTATCAGATACAGAGATATTAGCCTCTTTCAGTGCTGCTTTGCCCTGCTCCACCGTCACCTCGTTGTCATTTGCCACAGTATTCGCCGCAGCGGTCAGGCCATCGCCAGAAACAACGTTGGCATCCAGAGCACCTTGAACAGCCTCGGCAGCTTCCTTATCCGCTTCTTCTGTAATACTCTCGGATACATTCGCGTCTGGTTCCGCTGTAACAACTTCCGCAGGCGCCTCTGTATTAGCATCTGTTACCATGTAATTGTAGCCAGGTTCATCGCTTTCTACAGCAACCTTCCCTTCTACCAAATACTCGCTGGGGTCAGAGGTGAAGTGGCCGGAAGTGATGGAAGTGGATACGTGGCCGACAAGACCTTCTGTTCCATAACCAATCTCAGGAATATCTACCCCAATATCTTCCAAGCTCAAAACCTGGTAGGCAGAACGATCGGTTGCGTTAGTGGAAAATCTAGCATCACCCGAAATAGTTACAGTAGAGCTCTGTTCTACCTTACCTAAATCATAGATAGCCACTGCACTGCCTTGATCATTTGCGCAATTAAATGTGCCACCAGTAATATTCAACTTCAAAGAATTTCCGTCCAGTTCACTCTCGGATGTATATGTGCCGTTAAAAACATACAATGCATCCGGCAACCAAGCATTTCCGCTATAGTGATAATACTCAGTAGGAGAATCAATAGAGCCAGTTGTAGCGTTAATTGTGCCGCCGGAAATATTTACTTGGCCCATACGAAGAGAAATACCGCCATTCAACGTGCCGCCAGAGATATCCAATTTACCCTGGCCTGGCATATAAATTGCAGGACCGCATTTCGCAGTTAATGTTCCATCTGTAACTGTAAAATTCATATCTCCGGTCAGATTGTTACCTGTAAAAGGAGCGTACAGGGAAGAAATCGCGCCTCCATTTACAGCCGCATGACCGTCATTGGACACATATATACCATAGTCATCAGAAACCTCAATCGTGCCACTTTTTAGTGTTAAAGTTCCCTTGTCCACTTCAATCGCTTTGTTTGAGCAGATCGTTCCCCCAGTTATAGTATCCTGGATGGTAATTTGGCCATTCACTAGTATGGGAGAGAAATCTTGACTAAACTTTACTGTGTAGCCATTTAAGTCTAAAACAATGGATTTCCCTTCAGGAACAGTAATTGTCCCTGTTGCAACGCTATCATAATTCTTCAATAAAATTACCGTACTATTATTTTCCGCTGCACTGATGGCCTCTTCCAAGGAGTCAAAATAGTTTTCTCCCACCTGCGCCACAGCATTTTCTTCACTCAGCTGGACTACAGTATAGATATTGTCTGACACTTCAACAGTATAGCCGTCTGCTACAAAGTTAGCGACAGGATTTTCTGTTTTACTTTGGGCAGGATTATAGTTCACAAATGTGCCACCTGTGACAATAATACGATCCGGTTTGTCTTCTTCCGGCTTCTCCGCATTATAATCTATCAAATTAAGGTGCCAATACGTCTCATTATATGAAAAACCTGTCGAATAAGTCCCACCTGCAATAGTAGCAGTAGCTACCGTATCCGGATTTGTAGTACCAACCTGAACACAAGTCAATGCCGCATGGAAATTTCCGTTTTCGATAGTCAAATTTGCATTATCCTTGACACGGAAAATATATCCATACTCATCATAAGTACTATTGGAGTACGCCTCTGTGTAATCAAACGAACCATTACCAGTCACAGTCACATTGGCATTGCCCACAATATCAATAATACCAAGTGCATCATTTGATTGGCTTGGTACATAGGATACCGTTTGCCCGTTCATATCGAAAATAATGTTCCCATCATCAATTGTTGCTGGCTCTCCAATGGTAGCATTCCTAAGTAACACAACGGTATTTCCGTCTACTGCTGCATTAAGTGCCTCAGCCAGCGTATCATAGTGTGTATCGCCGATAGCGGCTGCGTGGGTACAAGTATCGCCGCCAGGACAATCCGTCATCGAGTTCGCACTCGCTGCCACGGGTATCATGCCCACGATGAGGCACAACGCCAACAGAGTTGCCAACAATTTTCGCTTCATTTACAGTTCCTCCTTTTCAAATAAGGCCGCTTCTGTGAGGTTATCTCACAGAAGAAAGGGGCATGCCCCTTTCTTTGAACTTCTTGTTTGAATTGTAACACATAATTTTGTTTATGTCAATTTTCTACAAGTAAAAAATCCGGCCTGTTTTTTGCCAAACCAGCCAATTCCCACTGGGAACCTGCCGCAGACATAGGAAAAAGCACCCATCTGGGTGCTTTTTCCTGTTCTGCCGCTTTCCCGCGCTCTGGGGAAAGCTGCGTTCAGCTAAAGAAGGAGAACATGACGAACACAGAAGAGAGCAGCGAGGAAACCAGGCTCACCACGGTGATCTGGGTGTTGATAGAGGGACCGGCAGTATCCTTGAAGGGATCGCCTACGGTGTCGCCAATGACAGCCGCCTTGTGAGAGTCGCTGCCCTTGCCGCCTTCCGCGCCGGCCTCGATGTACTTTTTGCAGTTGTCCCACAGGCCGCCCGCGTTGGACATGAACAGAGCAATCAGCAGGCCGCTGACAATGTTGCCCAGCAGGAAGCCGCCAATGGCGCTGGGGCCGCCGATAAAGCCCACCACCACCGTGGCGATAATCGTCATCAAACCGGCAGGGATCAGCTCCCGCAGGGAACCGGAGGTGGCGATGTCGATGCACTTGTCATACTCGGGCTTCACGCCGGGCTTGCCTTCCCGCAGGCCCTTGATGGAGTTGAACTGCCTGTGAATTTCGGCCACCATACGCTGGGCGTTCTTATCCACGCCCAAAATCAGCATGGCAGAGAACACCGCGGGCACCACAGCGCCCACCAGCACACCGAAAAACACCGTGGGGCTCATAATGTCGAAGCCGGTAATCGGGTCCCGGCCCGCGGCGGCCAGGGCGTCGTTGGCCTCGCTCATAAAGGCGCCCAGCAGGGAGATAACCGTCAGGCCGGCGGCGCTGATGGAAAAGCCCTTGGTCACGGCCTTTACCGTGTTGCCGGCGCTGTCCAGCTCATCAGCGGTGCGGATGGTCTCTTCTCCCAGGCCGCCCATTTCCGCCAGGCCCCGGGCGTTGTCCACAATGGGGCCATAGGCGTCGTTGGAGATGATCATGCCCACGATGGACAACATGCCCACAGCAGCCATGGAGATACCGAAGATGGCGTAGCCCTCGCCCATGGGCTCGCAAAGCTTATAGGCCACCAGGGCGGAGATGGCAATGCCCACCATGGCGGGCAGGGCGGAGATAAAGCCGTAAGAAATGCCGGAGAGCACTGTGAACGCCGGGCCGGAAGAGGAGGCCTTTGCCACCTTCTGCACGATGGGCTTGGAGTCATCGGTGAAGTAGTCGGTGGTGATGCCAATGATCACGCCCACCAGCAGGCCCACGGCGGCGGCGCCCCAAATGCGCCAGGAGAAGCCGGGGAACACCGCGGTGGCAATGGCGGTGAGCACCAGGTAAATGGCGGTGGTCACATAAGTAGAGGAGTTCAGGGCGCTGGTGGGGCCCTTCTTGCCCACACGGGCGGTGGCAATGCCGATGATGGAGGCAAACAGCCCCAGAATGGCGTAGCAGAACACCATGCTCACATTGTTAAACCCTGTGCCGGAAAGGGACTGGGCAATCACCAGGGAAGAGGCCATGGCCGCCACGTTGGAGTCGAACAGGTCGGCGCCCATGCCGGCCACGTCGCCCACATTGTCGCCCACGTTGTCCGCGATGACGGCGGGGTTGCGGGGGTCATCCTCGGGGATGCCCAGCTCCACCTTGCCGGTCAGGTCGGCGGAGACGTCGGCGGTCTTGGTGAAGATGCCGCCGCCCGCCTTGGCGAACAGGGCCAAAGAGCTGGCGCCGAAGGAGAAGCCCAGCAGGATGCTGGAGTCGCCGGTGACCATCAGCACGGCGGCTACGCCCAGCAGGGAGCAGCCCACCACCAACAGGCCCATAACGGCGCCGCCTCGAAAGCCGATGAGGAACGCCGGCTTAATGCCCCGCTGGGCAGCCTCTGCGGTGCGGGCATTGGACAGCGTGGCCACCAAAATTCCGATTTTTCCGGCAATGGCGGACAAGGCCGTGCCACAGAGATAGGCCACCGCCATCTTGATGTTGTCCAAAAAATCGCCGGTCCAAATGGGGGAGGGCAGCAAAATCAAAATGACAATGGCTGCCACACCGGCAAATTTTGCCAGGACCTTGTACTCCCGGCGCATAAACGTGTTGGCGCCCTGCTTAATCAGCAAAGACACCTCCTGGATCTTGGCGTTCTCAGTCTTCTGCTTTTTCACCCACAGGTACAAGTAGGCGGCAAAAGCGAAGGCCAGGGCAACGCACAGGAACGACAGGCCATAGAACAGGGACAGTTGACTCTCGTCCATAGAACTCACCAAACCCTTCTCAAAAAATGGATTTTTGCTTGGAAGGGGAAGCCCGCTTCCCAGCCTGCCCTGAAACGTGAAAAAAGCGGCTCCCAAACAGGGGGAGCCGCTTCTTGCCCGGGATCACAGGCCCCCTCCGGCAGGGGCCCCGCCACATTTCACACAGCGCAAAGCTCGGAATAAATAGGGACGCGTTCGCTCCCTATGACAGACTCCACCACTTATTCCACAATACAGTATAAGCCCAGAAAAGTCAACCTGTCAAGTATTTCCTTTTTCGCTTTTCCCTTTTTGATTATTTTTACAAAAATCTTCCCATGTTTTTTCTCTTCTGGAAATCCCCCTCATTCTCCCTTCAGGAAGGCCCTCAGCCTTTCGCTGGCCTCTTCCACGCTGGCGCCGTCCGGAAGGATGACGTACAGCTCCTGCCCAGGCATGGACCAGGTCTCCCGGTAGGCGCTCTCTCCGCTGGCCGTGTAGGTCTGGATGTCCCAATCCCCGGAAAGCTGGGGCCCCATAGCCAGAATTTGGGCCTGGGGCATATTGGTCTCAAAATTTCCCGAAACAGCCTCCAGCACAGCGGGAAGGTTTTGCACCAGGGCTGGAGAGGAAGCCTTTTCTACCACGGCCCGGATGACCTCCATCTGGTTTTTGGCCCGCTGGTAGTCCCCTTCGGGAAAGCTCATCCGCTCCCGGGCAAAGGCCAGTGCCTCAATGCCGGTGAGTTGGTTGTACCCCTGCCGGTAGGTGCGGATATTCTCCACCGTGAACTCCCGGTCCGAGTAGACGCTGACGCCCCCCAGAGCGTCGATGATCTCCACAAAGCCGGTGAAGTTCATCCGCAGGGTGTAGTCAATCTCCACTCCATAGAGGGTCTCTAGGGCGTCCACCGAGGCCTGGATGCCGTAAATGCCCGCGTGGGTCAGCTTGTCCTTGGCGCCCCCGGTTTGGGAGAAGGACACATAGAAGTCCCGGGGCGTGGCCACCAGCAGCAGGCGCTTGGCGCGCGTATCCACCGCCGCCAGAATATTCACATCGCTGCGGGAGAGTGTGGAAATGTCCCCGAAGGTGTCGCTGCCGCTGAGGTAGAGCAGGAACCGCTCTGGGGTGCCCTCCGGCACCGGCAGGGGCTGGGCCTCCTCATGGGGGAGGGAAACCGCCCCCAGCCTGCGCATGCCTTCGGCGGTCCACTCATAGCCCCGGGCGTCGGAAAGGCTCAGCTGATAGGACTCCTCCAACAGCACGGCCCCGCAGGCCCCTTGCTGCAAGGCGTCCGCCAGGGCGAAGGCTGTGGGATATTCCTCCACCGCTGGGGAACCGCCCAGGGCGTCCTCCAGCCGGGCCACCGCCTCTTCCTCCCCTGCCAGGGAGCCAAAAAGGTATCCCGCCGCGTCAGAAAGATCCTGGGCGGGGTCATCGGCCAGCACATAGACGGAGACCTCCCGCTGGGAAGCGCCGGGCTGGGTCACCTGGTCCAAGGTCCGCTTGGCCTGACCGGCGTAATAAACGCCCATGCCCACCGCCAGCACCACCAGCGCCAGAAGGATACCCCCCGCCCACAGGAGCCGCTTTTTCGTGGAGGCGCTCATGTTTTTCCCTCCCTGTCCTCATAAGCCGAGGGGGTAAGGAACACCATCTCCAGGGGCAGGCGGCGCAGCTGTTCCCCCATGCGGCGCTGGCGCTCGAAAAGCTCCGCGGCGTTGACGGGCAGGACGGCTTCCCGGCTGTAGTAGCTGGCCTCCGGCTGGGGGCGGAATCCATCAAACCCTGCCAGGAACACCTGCCGGGCCCCGCAGCGCTCCAGCAGCTTCAGCAGCATCAGCCCCGCGTTGTCCGAGACCATGCCGTCCTCGTTGACGCACTGGCCATAGTCCACAAACAGGCAGCCCTCCCCGCCGTAAGCCGCCAGGTTAGAGGTGAGGATAAGCCGCGCCCCCGCCATGTCCCGCACCTGGGGCCCGATGATGTCCAACCGCTTGTGGCTGCTGACAAAACAGGCGTCCGGCCGGAATTTGGGGTCGGCAAAGTTCACGGCGAACACGAAGGGATCCTCCCGGCGGATGAACTCCAGCACCTGGGTTTCCCGGGTGCGCAGGCTTTGGCCCGGGGCCAGCACCAGCAGCTTTCTTCCCCGCAGCAAGGCAGAAAGCTCCTCTACGGCGCGGCTGTCGTCGATGGCCCGGTTTTGGAACTGGGCGTACAGCTGCCGGATAAGCCCCTTGTCAAACTCCACCCGCCGCTCTTTGGGAATGGAACGCAGCACGCTTTCGATGTCCTGCATGGTCAGTGTCTGCTTGTTCAGCAGGTAAGCCGCGTAGTTGGGGTGGCAGGCGTGGATGGCCGCAATGTGGTAAGCCATGGTGTACCCCCACTCGTACTCCCGGCGGAGGAAGGCGATATACTCATCGTAGATGTCCATGACCATGGCCACATTGTACCGGGACTGGATGTTCTGGTTGATATACCGGGCGATCAGCTCTGTGGGCAGGTTGCCCGCCCCCCGGCCCATGCCGTAGACCGAGCTGTCCAAGATCAGGTCCCGCTTGGCCTGGATGGTGGAGAGCACCTGGGCGTTGGAAAAGGCCAATTGCAGGTTGTTGTGGCCGTGAAAGCCCAGCTTGACCTGGGGGTCCATGTTCTCGTCGATGAGATGGAACTGGCGGGCCACCTGGTTGCGGTACATGCTGCCCAGGGTGTCCACAATATAAAAGGCGAAGGGCTTCAGCTGGTTGACCCGCTCCACCAGGCGCAGAAGCTCCAGGTCCGAATAGAAGGCAGTGCCCACCGGCTGCAGAAACACCTGGTACCCCTTTGCCATTATGGCGCCGGCCCAGGCAAAGGCCCGGTCCGCCTCCTCCCGATGGAAGGTGAGGCGGATTCCGTCGATATCCCCCTCCCGCCGGGGCGGCAGCTGGTCCGGCGGAAGCTCCCACTCCCCCATGGCGATCATGGCTACGAACATGGCCCGGCGCGGCCGCTGGGGCAGCAGGGGGGCAATGTCCCCGGGGCTGCGGAACAGGGAGCAGTCCTCCCCCCGGGGACGGCTGGTGAGGAACCCGCACTCGATGATCTCGATGCCGCCGGCCTCCAGCTTATCCAAAATAGAGGCGATGGCCCGCCTGCCAAATTCCCAGTTGTTGATATAGCCCCCATCCCGCAGGGTGCAGTCCAGCACTTGTACGCCCATGTCAGATCTCCCCCCTGTCCACCTTTTTCCGCAGCACCCCCCGGACGTACTCCAGGTCCTTGGGGGTGTCCACGGAAAGGGTCTTGGCCTCCACGGGGATCATCTTCAGCTTGCGCCCGTGCTCGATGAACCGCAGCTCGTTGATGTCCTCAATGGACTCCAGGGGCCCCCGGGGCGTCTGATCGAAAAACTCCAAGGCCGCCCGGGTGTAGCACAGCACCCCCAGGTGCTTGTAGAACTGGTACTCCACGCTGGCCTTGGGGTGAGGGATGGGGCTGCGGGAGAAGAACAGGGCGTTGCCCGCCTCGTCCGCCACCACCTTGATGTTGGTGTCATCCACCGCCTCCACCGGGGAGTGGATGGGCGCCATCAAATTGGCGGCGAAGAACCCCTCCAGAGAGTCCGGCACCACCGCGTCCACCAGGGCGGGGTCCAGCAGGGGCTCGTCCCCGTTGACGCAGACGTACAGGTCCGCCTTCAGGGACTGGGCCGCCTCATATACCCGCTGGGTGCTGGTGGGGCACTGGGGCGAGGTCATTTTGCAGGGGATCTGGTACTCCCCGCAGGCCTGGCGGATGGCCTCGTGGTCTGTGGCCACCCACACCTCCGCCAGGCGCTTGGCCTTTTTCACCTGATGGTACACCCACCACAGCATGGGCCGGCCGCACAGGTCCGCCAGGGGCTTGCCCTTAAAGCGGCTGGAGTCGAACCGGGCGGGGATAATTCCGATCACACGCATCGCGTTTACCTCCTTGAACAATCCCGCAGGCACCGCGGGGAAATGATGATCTCCTGTTCTAGCGGGGCTCCTTTTTCCACAGGCGGGCCAGCGCCCGCAGGGGCCGGGTCACCTTCCAGCTGGTAGAGCTCTCATAGAGCTGGGCCACCCGGCGGCCCTCGGCCTCCAGCTGCTCTTGGGTGCACCCTGCCGCCGCTGCCTTCTGCGGGGCAGGGGCTTTTCCCGGGGCGCGGCCCTTTTCCCTCTCCCGCTTGAACAGGCTCCAGTTCTCCAGCACCCGCTGGGACCAGAACGCCAGCACCTGCCCGCTGACCACCTCGCAGCCCTCCGGGGCGGGGAAGTTGTGTTTGCAGCAGTTTTCCCCGTCGTGCAGGTCATAGGCCAGCACGCTGGGCAGGTGGACCACCACGTCCCCTTCCAGCACTTGGCGGCGGCCGTTGGGCTTTAAGTGAAACCGGGTGATGAGAAAGTCCCGCAGCCGCTCCGCCAGGGGCAGGAACGCACGGTTGTAGAGGTGCTCCTCCCGGTAGGAATCCAGCAAGGCCCGGATGACATAGTGGCGGGGGGCGGCCCCGAAGCACAGGGTGGTCAGGTCCTCCTGGTTCTCAAAGCCGAAAAAGGCCTTCTCCATCCGGCGGCGTTTGAGCAGAAGGCTGGGAAGGGCCTCTTGGGAAAGGGCAATGCCCCCCTCCTCCCACAGGCACAGCAGGGACAGATACTCCTCCACATACCGCCAATGGCCCTGCTCCGCGGCCTGGCGCACGTTTTCCGGCACCTCCTCCCGGGAGAGCCAGCTTTCGTCCGGCTCCACCATCCGGGCGTTGGGGAAGTGCTCCTTTACGGCCCGCAAAAGCTCTGGGGGCAGCTCCCGGCGGCAGTGGGCGCAGACCAGGGTGTCCGGCAGCACGGGGGTCTCCAAATAGTCCAGCAGCTTTCCCGCTTCCTTATCCTGCCTGAGGTAGGGGTTCAGGCGGAAATCCGCCTCAAACTCGTGGAGGAAGGCGATAAAGTCCGGCAAAAACAGGGGACGGGACTGGGTCATGTTCCACAGCAGCTGGCGGGCCGCGGCGTACACGGCCTCTTCCCGGTAGGCGGGGTCGCAGGTGGTGAGGAATTTCCGGAAGGCCTTGACGATATCCACCGTGTCCCCGGTGGGGGTGGTGGAGATGGTGTTCCCCCGGCGGTAGTAATTGTAAAAGGCCCGGGGCACATAGGCCATGCGGTGGTAGCGGGTCACCAGGGAGGGGATGAGGGCGATATCCTCAAAGAGCATTTTCTCATAGCGTTCCCTCTCCCAAATGGAGCGCTTGTACAGCTTGTTCACGCTGTAGGTGATGTTGTTGCCGTGGGCGATGTAGTCCGCCAGGTCCACCTCTTCCCGGGGATAGGAGGGCACCTCCACCTCCCGCCCCTCCTCCACATAGCGGATGCGCACGTCGCACATGACCCAGTCGAAATCCCCCTCCTTGGCCTTCTCATAGAGGGCGGAGAGCATCTCCGGCTCGATGGTGTCGTCCGAGTCCATAAAGGCGATATACTCCCCCCGGGCCAGGCGGATGCCGGCGTTGCGGGCCATGCCCAGGCCCTGGTTCTCCTGGTGGAGCACCCGCACCACCCCTGGATATTGGGCGGCATAGCGGTCGCAGATCTGGGGGCAGGCGTCGGGGCTGCCGTCATCCACCAGGATGACCTCCTTCTCCTCCAGGGTCTGGGCCAGTGCGGAATCCACCGCCCGCTCCAGGTAATTTTCCACCCCATACACGGGGATAATCAGGGAAACCTTAACCTCCATACTGTCCTCCCAAAACCTTCAGCACGTTCCGCAGCTCGAACACGGTCTCCGGCACATAGTAATTCCGCCCGGCAAACTGGCGCCGGAACGCCTCCAAATACCGGGAGAGCACCTGGTTTTCCTTCCACAGCACCTTTCCGGTGTAGAGCTTGTAGAGCATCACTGTATCGTCCTCCAGCCCCAGGCACAGCCTGCCGCTGAGAGCCCCGTTGGAGCACACCGTCAGCACCGCGGGCCGGGGCGGCTCCTGGTTGAGCAAAAACAGCTCCCAGGGAACGGACAAGTCCACCTTGCGGGAGAGCCCCAAAGCCTGGGGCAGGTGGTCCCCGTTCCTGGGGTGGGACTTCACGCCGAAACGGCCCAGCCCCACCGCCTGCTGGCACTGGGCCATCAGCTCCAGGTCGTTGCCCCGGATATTTTCCGCCCGGAAGGACTGCTCCAAAAAGAGGAAGGGGGGCAGGTCCTGGGGCGGGTGATAGGCAAAGACAAAGTTCAGCAGCTCCCGCAGGGCGCCATCCTGCCGGGAGAGCTTGGGCAGGGGCAGGTTTTTCCGCCCGTCCCCCCGCATGGCCAGGCGGGGCTCGTAGAGCAGGGCGGCCTCCGTCCTCTCCCCCAGCTTGGCCCCCAACGAGTGCCGGTTGACCGCCGCCCGGTCCGGCCGGGCAAAGTCGATGACATAGCTGGAAAAGCCGTCCTCCACCCAGTAGAAGGGGCAGCTGTAGCGGCAGGCCAGCAGCCGGGCCAGCCAGTCGAAGTTGGGGAACAGCACCCGTCGGTACTCCCCCTCCAGCTCTTCCCCCAGGGCCCAGCGGAGGTGGGCCTCCCCCTCTTCCAGGCAGCGGGCCGCCGGCCCCTCCTGGTCCATGGGGAAGCGCTCTCCCAAGTCCTTGCTCCCCACGGGAAGGACCCGGGCGAACAGGCCGGTCTCCCCCAGGCGGGGAATGAGGTCCTGGAGGCCAGGGGTGATGTCCGAGACCAGTAGGTCGGTCTCCTCCCCGGGGGGAGCCAAGTGCTGCAGATTCACCACCGTGAGCAGATGGTACACAGAATTGACAAGGGCAAGGCTCTTAGGCATGAAGCTCCTCCTTTCCAACAGGTTTTCCCTTGGGGGCGGTCACCTCTACGCTGCCCAGCCCCACGGTCTCAAAGTGCTCCCCTAAGTTTGCCAGGCTGGCGGAATCGAAGGCGTACACCCGCTGGGGCCGCTTCCCCCGGAACACATAGGGCAAAAGCTCCGCGGGGAACACCGGCCCGATGGTCCTAGCCCCGGGGAACACCTCCCCATAGTCCAGGGGGTCGTCCGGGTGTTTTTTAATGAGCAGGGGCACCCCCCGCAAAAGGCCCTCCGCCAGAGAGCGGTACAGCTCCCGCTGCTGCTCCTCCGTGAGCATGCCCAGGGCGGAGAATTGCTGGGTCAGCAGCAGGGCCTCTCCCCTGCAACGGAGGGGATGGGGCACGAAAAACCGCACCAGCCGCCATCGCTCCCAGGGGGAGAGGGCCTCCAGGGCCCGCTCCACGGAAAAATCCCACACCGGCACGGGCAGCTGGGGGAAGCGGGCCTGGGCTTCCAGGCAGCAGAACACCTCCCGGATGAGGGGGTTCTCCCCGGAGAACAGCCCGTGGCGCCGGGCCAGCTCCGCGTGCTGGGGGAACTTCCTCCCCAGGATGGCGGCGGCCTGGTCCGGGCGGCTCAAGGTTCCCGCCGCGTCCTCGAAAAAGGAGAAGGGCAGGCCCTTGGCCTCCAGGTACAGGGAAAAGTAGAAGTGTGCCCCCATCACATACCGCTTGAAGAAGCTCTCCGCCGGGGGCAGGCCCAGCCCCTCATAGGCGGCGGCTGTGTCCGCAAGGACCCGGCACTCCTCCCCGTGGGGGATCAGCAGATAGGGGAACAGGGCCACCCGGTCAAAGAAGGGCCCTTCCAGCCGCTGCCACTGGGGGTATTTCCCCACGATAAAGTCCGGCAGCAGCAGGGTGGCCCGCTCCTCCCGGTGAAACAGCCGCCGGTGCAGCATCGCCTCCAACAACTGATAGGAACTGACCGCGTGGTACAGCACCCCTTCACCCAATGCCCGGTTCATCCAGAAACGCCTCCCATTCCCGGCGGTAGGGGGCGTTTTTTCCAGAGAACACCTCCAGCATGGGGGCGTAAGCGTCCCGGCCGGAGATGGGCAAGGAAAGCCCCAGCCGTTTTTCCGTGTCCACAAATTCTCTCGCAAAGTCCAGCAGCCCCCGGTGGATGTCCCCCACCGCCTCCCTATGGGGAGCGGGGGAAAACTCCAGCCGGTACCCCTCTTGGGGGGCGGGGTAAAACCCCACCAAGCTGCCCTCTTCCGCCCCCAGCAGCAGCTCCCAGAAGAGGTTGTGCCCCAGGCGCGGGTCGTGGCGCTTCCACAGGTCCCGGTTTTCCCGGGAGGAGAAAAGGTAGCTTTCCAGCTGCCCGGTGAGAAGCAGGGGTTCGGCGCTGTCCCACTCCGGGGTGCTCTGGGCGTTGGTGCCTGCCAACAGGCCGCTGATCCGGCAGGGCAGGCCCCACAGCTTCTGGGCGGCAAAAGAGAGGCTCACCGCCCCGGTGCCCGCCCAGCCGATATCCACGGCGGCAGCCCGCTTGCAGCCCTTCAGCAGCTTCTTATAGTAGGCGCCGGCGGCCTCCCGCTGGGGGGCGTACACCGCCAGCACCTGGTCCCACGCCTCTGTGAGGTAGTTTTGGACCGCCCGGGCGGTTTTATACGTCAGCGGGGCGGCGGGGCCCAGCTTCAAGGACCGGCACAGGCCGGGCAGCAGGGCCTCCAGCTCCATGCTGTGCAGGGCCTCCCCCAAAGTCCGGCGGCCGTCGATCTTGTGGGACAGGAACCGCCGGAAAAAGTCCTCGGGGAACAGCCCGGCGCAGACCTTCATGGCCGCCCGGCGGGACCAGTAGGCGTACACCGGCCGGGGGTCCTCCGGGTACAGCCGCTGGTAGAGCTTGCGCAAAACCGCCCCGTCCCGGGAGAGGAACAGCAGGCGGTCCACACCCTTCCTCTGGGCGTACTCCCGGATAAACCGGCAATAACCCAAGGCAAAGAGGCCGCCGTACACAAAGCCGTACTCATACGCCCGGGGAAATTCCCACCGGCCGTTGTGGAGCTTCCGGTTTACCAGGGCCCGGTACACACCGCCCACCAGGGGGGAGAGATCCTTGGCCCGAAAGGGCCCTCCAGCCCGGTGGACGTTCTCGTAGGGGAAAGGGACAAATCCCTGCTCCTGGGCCCGGGCCCCATCGGACAGGGGGTGGTCCCCCACATGGGCAAAAGCGGTGCCGGGCGGGTACGCCTCCCGCAGGCGGCGGAACAGCCCGCCCGCTCCTTTTGAAACGCCTGCCTCCCCGGAGACCAGGCAGCGGGAGAACCGGCCGAAGCCCGCCTGCTCCACCAGCTGCTGGAGGAACTCCCCCGGCAGGTACATGTCAGAGAGGAGCGCCAGCTCCTTTCCCATGCGGCGCAGCTCCGCCACCACCGGCAGGAAATAGGGGTTGGCCCGGCAGAGGGCGGCCTCCGCCTCCCGTTCGGCAGCCATGCCCTCCGCCGGGGGCAGGGCGGTCATCCGCTCTAGCTCCTGCCAAATTTCGCGAAGGGTCACCTCCCCGGCACCTTGGGAACGCCGCTTCTTCTCCCGGGCCTGGCGCTCCGCCTCCACCCGCAGGCGGCGGAAGTCCGGATAGCCCAGCTTGGCCCCCACAAAGGAGAACACCTCCTCCGGCCGGTCCACGTCCCGAAGGAGGAGGGTGTCGAAGACATCGAAGCTCACCACATCGAAATGCGCCAACCTGCGGGCCAGCGCCCGGGGCGGTTCCCGGCGGCTGCGGGCGGACTCGCTCTCCTGAGCGGGCAGGGGGCGGCCCTCCTCCCGGGCGCCCAGAGGCAGGGCGGCCAGGGCCCTCCACCGGGGGGTTCCCTCCCGCCGCAGGGCCTCCCAGCGCTCCCGTGCCTGGGGGGAGCGGAAGATCATCCGGTACAACTGCTCTTTCACAGCCATGCTCCTTTCCATAATCGTCCTCAGGTCTGGGCCTCATAGGCGGCACAGACCTCCTGGGGGCTTCCCTGCCGGCGCAGGCGGCCCCGGTCCAACCAGAGGGCCTGGGTGCAGTTCTCCCGGACGACCCCCGGCGAGTGGGAGACGATCAGCACCGTGGAGCCCCCGTGGATCAGCTCCCGGATGCGGGCCTCGCTCTTTTTGCGGAAGAACATGTCCCCCACGCTGAGCACCTCGTCCAAAATCAGGATCTCTGGAGCGTCCCCGGCGGTGGCGATGGCAAACCCCAGCCGGGACACCATGCCCGAGGAGTAGTTCTTCACCCGCTCCTCCATAAAGCCCGCCAGCTCTGCGAACTCCACGATGGAATTATAATTCTCCTGAAGAAATTTCCGGCTGCGGCCGATGAGAGCCCCGTTCAAGAACAGGTTCTCCCGTCCGGTCAGCTCCGGGTCAAAGCCGGTGCCCAAGGTCAGCAGCTGCACCTTCTCCCGGTCCACCAGGATGCGCCCGGCGGTGGGGGTCAGTGCCCCGGCAATGAGCTTTAGCAGGGTGCTCTTTCCCGAGCCGTTCTTCCCCACAATGCCCACCACCTCCCCCTGGGAGACGGAGAAGCTCACGTTCTCCAGGGCCCGGAAGGGCTGGGGCCGCTGCCGCCGGGAGAGCAGCAGCTCCTTCAAGCTGCCCGCCGGGCTTTGGGACCGGCGGAACTCCATGGTTACATGCTCCACTTGGATGGCAGGTGTGTTCTGTTCCATGCCGGTACCCTCACAGCCGCCGCAGGACGGCCTCCCGGCAGGCCCGGAAGATCCCCCGGCCCGCCAGGTACACGCCCCCGCCCCACAGGACCATGAGCAGCAGCTCTCCCCCGCTGGGGGGCTGGGCCTCCATCACCGCGCTGCGCAGCACCCGGATAAACAGGTACAGGGGGTTTACCTCCACCACCCAGCGGATGGGCCCGGAGAGCTGGTCCGCCGGGTAAAAGATGGCTGAGCAGTACATCCACAGGGTCAGGGCCACAGCGTACAGGTGCTTCACATCCCCAAAGAACACATAGGCCGCGGCAAGGGCGTAGGACATTCCCAGGGAAAAGAGGGAGAGGCAGGCCACCACCGGCACCACGGCCAAGGCCGCCCCGCTGAGGGGGATGCGGAACACCAGCAGCATCACCCCATAGGCCAAAAAGGAATAGCCCAGGTTCACCAGGGCGGTGGCCGCCCTGGCCAGGATGAACAGCTCCATGGGGAATTTCACCTTCAAAAGAAGGGGGCGGTTGTCCGCCAGGGTAGTCATGGCCGTGTTGGTGGTGGCGGTAAAGGCCTGCCACAGCAGGTACCCCGTCAGGTAGTAGATGGGGTAGTTCTCGATGGAGCGCCGGAACATCTGGGAGAAGATCAGGGAAAGCACCCCCATGGAGAGCAGGGGGTTGAGAACGCTCCACAGCACCCCCAGCACCGACCGGGCGTACTTTCTCTTCAGCTCCCGGCTGGTAAGCTGCTGGATGACAAAGCCATACTGCCGCCACTGCTCCCGTTTTTCCATAACGCGCTCCTTTCCGCTTTCTAAGCCTTCCAGGCCAGCTTGAACACCCTGGCCCAACGGCGGGCCCGCAAGGCCGCCAGCTCTTGTTTTGGGCACTTCCCATACAGCGCGGCGCTGCCCTCGGGCCAAGGGCTTTTCCCGCCCGGCGGGGAGGCCAGGGGCCCGGCAGCTCCCTCCAACGGGCTGTCCCAAAAAGGCAGCGCCCCAAAGGCGGACGCCTCCTGGCGGGTGGGGCAGGTCATCAGCTGTTCCAAAAGGGAGCAGACCCGAGGCAGCTCCGCCGCAGCCCGGCCCAACAGGTTCCGGGGCGCTCCCTCTTGGAGCAGCTTTTCCCCATAGTCCGCGAAGAGCTCCTCCAGCTCCCGGGAAAACGTTCCCCCGTGCGGAGGATCTCCCAGCCGGGGGATAAAGCGGCCCCGGCGCTCCTCATAACCCAAGGCCATGCCCTGGGGGGCGGCCAGCGCCGCCTCGAAAAAACCGGGGCAGAAGCCCGCCTGACGCTTCAGCTCCCTCCCCGGAGAAAAGGAATAGCAAGCCCACCGCCCCAGCTGGGGCGCCCGGTACAGCCCCCAATAATAGCCCCGGGGCCCCTGGGCGGCCCCCAGCAAAGCCAGGGCCTGGGCCAGGGTCTCCTGGATAGAGCCCATCCAGCCGCTGTCCACCAGGGCCCAGGGGACGCCCTCCAAAAAGCCCTCTTGCCGGAGATACCCGGCAAGCCCGGGCAATGCCTGGCGGGAGCTCCGGTCCATCAGGAACAGGAACCGGGGACAGGCTTTCAGCTTCTGGAACAGCGCCCTTCGCTCCCCGGGGGAAAGGACACTGTTCCCCGAAACCGCCAGCTCTCCCAGCACCCCGGCGCGTTCTTCTGGGGAAAGCCCCGCCTGGCGCAGCACTCCCTCCAGCGTGGGAGAAAGCACCTTCCCGCACAGCTGGGAGAGGGCTCGCCGGTGGTCCGTGTGGTACAGGGGCAGCCGCCAGGCATACCGGGAGCCGTAGAGATACCGGCACTCCACCGGCAAGCTCCAGGCGCGGCACAGCCTTTGGGCCATGTGATAGAAGTGCCAGCCGTCCCGGGAGAGGAAGTACAGCCGCCTTACCCCGTCCTTCAGGGCCCGGCCCAGCACCCACTGGGAAAAGGCCCCCACGGCCGGGGCCAGCGCCCAGCAGGCGGCCTGCTCCCACGGGGAGGAGCCGGGCAGCCCCTCCACCCGCCGGGCGATGGGATCCCCCGCCAAGCTGCGGTAGAGGGCGCTCCGCTCATCCATGGGGCAGCCCCCTTTCCCAGCGCGTGAGCCGGTATTGCACCCCAGGGGGCACCAGGCTCACCGCCAGAGGGCGGGCTGCACCCCACAGAGCCTCCGGCAGGGGGAGGCCCAGCCGGGGCAGCGCCCGGCAGCGGAGGGCTGCCTCCCGCAGGCGGCGGGCCGGGGTGCGCTTGGCGTAGGAGGCCCGGCTCTCCCAATAGCCCAAAAGGCACTCCGGCAGGTTATAGCCCCGAAAGCCCCGGCTGTGGAGCCGGGCAAACAGCTCGTAGTCCTCGCAGCCGAAAAGGGCCTTGTCCTCCCGGTAGCCCCCGGCCAGCTCCAGCACCTCCCGGCGGAACATCACCGAGGGGTGGATATAGGGGGAGGTGCGGAGGAAGTCCCGCCGCCCCGGGCGGGTGGGGGGCCGCAGCCTGCCCCAGGGGCCGCTTTCATCCAGCAGCAGCGCCGCCGACCCCACCCACTGGTAGGCGGGGTGTTCCGCCAAAAAATCCACCTGCCGCCGCAGCCGCTGTGGAAAACACAGGTCGTCGTCGTCCAGACGGGCGATGTAGGGGCCGCGGGCCCTTTCCACACACTGGTTCAAGCCATGGGCCAGCCCCCGGTTTTCCCCGGCGTGGACCAGCCGCACCCGGGGGTCCAGCCGGGCGGCCTGCTCCAGCGCCAGAGCCCCCTGGGGGGAGGAGCCGTCGTCCCAGAGGAGCAGCTCCCACTCTGGTAGGGTCTGTCCCACCAGAGAGTCCACCGCCCGGCGGAGCCTGCTCCAGCAGGGCTCAAACGAGCCCATTACTACACTGACCAAGGGGTCCTGTCTCATAACGCTCCCTCACCTTTCTGTCCATCTCCCGGTACACAGCCCCCATCACCTGCTGGGACCGGCTCCTGTCAAAGGGCGCCACCGAGTCCACGCACCGCCGGCTCATGGCCTGGCGGCGGGCCGGGTCCATCCCCCGCAGCAGGGCAATGCCCCGGGCAAAGCCCGCCGGGTCATCCCAGGGGTAGACCAGCCCGTTCTTCCCGTGGACCATGTACTCCCGGGTGCCCCGGTTGTCCGCCGCCAGCACGGGCACCCCCATGGCCAGGGATTCCAGCCCCGCCATGCCCAGCCCCTCCCGGCGGGAGGGGAACACGGTGGCGTCGGCGCAGGCCAGCAGCTGGGGGATATCCGGCCGGTAGCCGTAAAGGGTCACCGTGTCCGAGAGGCCCCTCTCCCGGATCTCCTGGGAGAGCATGGGCCGGGAGAAGCCTTCCCCGCAGATGCCGTAGCGGATGCCCTCCAGGCCACCGGGCTGCCCTTTCAGCAGGGAGAGGGCCTCCAGCACCACCCGGTGGTTCTTGTTCAAGTTCAGCTCCCCCACCGAGAGGAGGAACAGCTCTTGGGGCCCCACCCCCAGCCGCCTGCGCAGCGCCTGGCGCTCCGGGGCGGGCAGGGGGGAAAACAGGGCCCGGTCCAGGCCCACTCCCGGCAGGCGGAACACCTTGCCGCCGGGGGGCAAGGGCAGCTTTCGGGCCGCCCGGTAGTCCTCCGCGTTGATGGTGACCAAAACATCCGTAAAGCGGGCCAGGCCCCGCTCCACGGGATAAAAGGCCAGCCGGTTGTACAGGGGCGCCCCCCGGAAAAAGTGGAACCCGTGGGCCGTGTACACCACCACTGGCCGCTCCCGGGAGAAACGCCCCGTCAGCCTTCCCAGCAGGCCCCCCACCGGGGTGTGGCAGTGGATGGCCCGAATTGGATAGCGCCCCACCAGCTCTAGCAGCTGGGACAGGGCAGCGCGGTTTTCCCGCAGCAGATAGGGGGAGCGGGCAGCTCTGATGTGGTGGACCTCCACCCCCAGGGCCCGGATGCGCGCCCCGTCCGAAACATAGGCGGGCTCCTTCAGGTTGGCGGCATAGTGGACCGTATAGCCCATCTCCTGAAGGAGCCTTACATTGTCCCTCTCAAATTTCAGCAGGAAATCCTGGGTGGTGGCCACGATCAGCACATGCTTTTCCATCTCTCCCCCTCCTTCCGGCCGGTCCTCTCCCCCAGTCTTCCCGGCGGGAGGCAGGTTTATGCAGAGGTCACTTCTCCCGGTGCTGGGCCTCGGGGCACTCGCACTCCTCAATGCGCAGCAAGCGGTTGTACTTGGCCACCCGCTCTGTGCGGCAGGGGGCGCCGGTCTTGATCTGCCCGGCGTTGACACCCACCGCCAGGTCTGCGATGAAGGTGTCCTCCGTCTCGCCGGAGCGGTGGGAGACGATGGTCCTGTATCCGCTGCGCTTGGCCAGCTCCATGCAGTCCAAGGTCTCGGAGAGGGTGCCGATCTGGTTGGGCTTGATGAGGATGGCGTTGCCAGCCCCCTCGTCAACGCCCTGCTGCAGCCGCTCCAGGTTGGTGACGAACAGATCGTCCCCCACCAGCTGGACCCTGTCCCCCAGGCGGCGGGTCAGCTCTGCCCAGCCCGCAAAGTCCTCTTCCCCCAGGGGGTCCTCAATGGACCGGATGGGGTATTTCTCCACCAGCCCCTCCCAATAGGCGATCAAGTCCTGGGTGGAGAGCTCCTTTCCCCGCTTGGGCAGGCGGTAGCGGGTTCCTTGGGCCCATTCGCTGCCGGCAGCGTCCAGGGCCAGCTGCACCTTGCCGCCGTATCCCGCCTTTTCGATGGCCGCCAGCACTGCCTCAATGGCGGCCTCGTCGCTCTCCAGGTCGGGGGCAAAGCCGCCCTCGTCCCCCACACCGGTGGAAAGCCCCCGCTCCTTCAGCTGGGCGCCCAGGGTGTGATAGATCTCCGCGCACCAGCGCAGCCCCTCCCGGAAGCAGCAGGCCCCGGTGGGAACGATCATAAACTCTTGGATGTCGATGTTGTTGCCCGCGTGGGCCCCGCCGTTGAGAATATTCATCATGGGCAGGGGCAGGGTGTGGGCGTTGGCCCCGCCCAAAAACCGGTACAGGGGCATGCGGTAGTGGGCGGCAATGGCCCGGGCCGCCGCCATGGACACTGCCAGGGTGGCGTTGGCCCCCAAGCGGGCCTTGTTGGGGGTGGCGTCCAGCCGCAGCAGCACCCGGTCAATCTCCCGGACCGTCAGGCTGGGGATCTTCTCCAGCGCCGGGGAAATGACCTCCGCAATGTTCCGCACCGCTTTGAGCACCCCTTTGCCCCCATACCGGCGCTGGTCCCCGTCCCGCAGCTCCACGGCCTCGAACTTGCCGGTGGAAGCCCCGGAGGGCGCCGCGGCCGTGCCCATGGTGCCGTCGGAGAGCTGCACCGTGGCGCTGACCGTGGGATTCCCCCGGGAATCCAAGATCTCGCAGCCATATACCTTCTGGATCTTTACCATGTGATGTTCCCCTCTCTTTTCATTTTTCATCCGGTCATGGCTAGTATGCCGCATTGCATTCCCGTTTAATCTGTGCTACACTTTTTTCACAGGGCTTTTTAGCAGGGTGCCGGCATAGGCCCCTTTGCTTGAAAAGACACCGGAGCTTTTCCGCTCTTGCGATAAAAACCGTTTTAGAAAGGATGCTGCCTCATGGAATTTCCCCGCGTTTCTCCCGAAAGTGTGGGCGTGCCCTCCCAGGCCGTGCTGGACCTGCTGGATGAGCTCTACCGCTATGGCATTGAGATGCACAGCTTTATGCTGCTGCGCCACGGCAAGGTCTTTGCCCAGGGCCATTGGAAGCCCTATAACCCTCAGACCCCCCACGCCATGTTCTCCTTCACCAAGAGCCTGACCTCCACCGCCATCGGCTTTGCCGTACAGGAGGGGCTGCTCTCCCTGGATGACCGGCTGGTGGACCTCTTCCCGGACAAGATCCCGGAGGAACCCAGCGAGAACCTGCAAAAGTGCCAGGTGCGCCACCTGCTGATGATGGGCTGCGGCCACGCCACCGAGATCCCCAACCTGGGGCAGGATGACCCGGACTGGATCGCCTCCTTCCTCCATCATCCCTTCGTCTACGAGCCCGGCACCCATTTTCTCTACAACACCGCCGGCACCAACATGCTTGCCGCCATCCTGGCACGGAAGACGGGGCAAACCCTGACCCAGTTCCTAAAGCCCCGGCTCTTCGAGCCCCTGGGCATGGGGGATGTGCACTGCCACGCCCTGTCGGACGGCACGGAAATGGGCGGCGCCGGCTCTTACCTCACCCTGGACGCTATGGCGCGCTTCACCCAATTTGTGGCCAACAAGGGCGTTTGGGAGGGCCGCCAGCTTTTAAACGCGGAATGGTTTGAGACGGCCACATCCAAGCAGATTGAGAACAAGGGCCCCGGCTGGGATGGGGACCCGGACTGGCACGCCGGTTACGGCTTCCAATTCTGGCGCTGCTCGAAGCCAGGCGTTTTCCGGGGAGACGGCGCCTTTGGGCAGTACGGCGTGGTGTTGGGACCCCAGGACGCGGTGGTGGTCATCCAGTCCGCCTCCATGCGGCTGCAGGCAGTCCTCACCGCCCTGTGGGATAAGCTGCTTCCCGCCTTTTCCGACAGCCCCCTGCCGGAGGACCCCCACGCCCAGCACCGGCTTCAAAAGCGCTTGGAGCGTTTGGAGCTGAACCCCAAGCTGGGCAAACGCAACCCCGGGGCGGAGTCCTCCCTCCACGGCGCCGTGTACCTGCCGGAGGGCTCTATCCCCGGCCTGTACGACCTGGTAGCCGGGGGCGGACACTTCAGCGACGTGGGTGGCAAGCTGCAGCGCTTGGAGTTCCACTTTCAGGGGGACGACGCCCGGCTGCTGTTCCACCAGGACAACGGCACCCGGGAGCTGCGCCTGGGCATGACCGGCCACTTTGAGGACTCCCTCATCGACGGGACGGTCTTTGGGGCCAACGGCGCCTGGAGGGCCCACGACCGGCTGGAGGTGGAGATCCGCAACACCTGCATGTCCACCGGCCTAGTGCTGACCCTGGAGTTCACCGGCAGCAAGCTCACCCTGCACAGCGACCTGACCATCCCCGAGCGGGGCGGCCTAGCGGGAGCGGCCCCCGCCCCCATGACCCTTGCGCTGGAGTCCGGGGAAATCAACACCAAGACCAAGATGTACTGGGAAAACTGAACGGCATTTTCTTCTCACATAGAATGGGAAAGAGAGGGCAAGCGCTGCCCTCTCTTTTTTGCGCAAAAAAAGGAAGCCCGCAGGCTTGCGCCCACGGGCTTTCTTCTTGCCGCAGTATTGGAAAAGAAGGTCGCTTTTCCAATACTGGCCGCGGCTTGTATTTCTAGATCACCGCTCTTCTCAGAACTTTTTCCTTAAACCAGCTCCAGAATCGCCATCTCCGCAGCGTCGCTCGCATTGCAAAAAGGAAGCCCGCAGGCTTGCGCCCACGGGCTTTCTTCTTGCCGCAGCATTGGAAAAGAAGGTCGCTTTTCCAATGCTGGCCGCGGCTTGTATTTCTAGATCACTGCTCTTCTCAGAGCTTTTTCCTTAAACCAGCTCCAGAATCGCCATCTCCGCAGCGTCGCCGCGGCGGGGCCCCAGCTTGGTGATGCGGGTGTAGCCGCCGTTGCGGTCAGCATACTTGGGGGCGATCTCCGTGAACAGCTTGTTGGTCACGCTCTCCTTGGTGATGAAGCTCATCACCAGGCGCTTGTTGTGCAGGTTATCCTGCTTGGCAATGGTGATCATCTTTTCCGCCATGGCGCGCACTTCCTTGGCGCGGGTCACGGTGGTCTCGATCTTCCCGTTCTCCAGGAAGAAGGTCACCAAGCCACGGAGCATAGCGGTGCGATGGGCGGTCTCACGGCCCAGCTTTCTCGTTCCCGGCATGGATATTCACTCCTATCGTATCAAAAAGTAGGTTGCTCTTATTCGTCTTCCTTGCGCAGGCTGAAGCCCAGGGAAGCCAGCTTCCACACGACTTCCTCCAGGGACTTACGTCCCAGGTTGCGGACCTTCATCATGTCCTCCTCGGACTTGTTGATCAGGTCCTCCACCGTGTTGATACCGGCGCGCTTGAGGCAGTTGAAGGAGCGGACGGACAGGTCCAGCTCTTCAATGGTCATCTCCAGCACCTTTTCCTTGCCGCCTTCGTCCTTTTCCACCATGATCTCGGTGCTCTTGCCCTTGTCGGACAGGTCCACAAACAGGTTCAGGTGGTCGGTGAGGACCTTGGCCGCCAGAGAGACAGCCTCCTGGGCGTTGATGACGCCGTTGGTCCAAACTTCCAGCGTCAGCTTGTCATAGTCGATGCTCTGGCCCACGCGGGTACTTTCCACATTGAAGTTGACCTTGAGCACAGGTGTGTAAATAGAATCGACCGCAATCTCTCCGATCACGCCTTCGGGCATATTCTGCTTGTTGCGCTCGTTCGAGACATAGCCCCTTCCCTTATCCAGGGTAAGCTCCATATAGAGCCTGGCCCCTTCGCCCAGGGTGGCGATGTGCAGCTCGGGGTTCAGCACCTCTACCTCGCTGTCGCTTTTAATGGAATCGGCCGTAACCTCGCAGGGGCCCTCCGCGGAGATCTCCACGGTCTTGGGGCCGTCGCAGTACAGCTTCGCCACCAGGCCCTTGATGTTGAGCACAATCTCGGTGACGTCTTCCTTTACCCCCGGGATGGTGGAAAATTCGTGGAGCACGCCGTCGATCTTGATGGATTTCACGGCTACCCCAGGCAGGCTGGAGAGCAGCACCCGCCGCAGGCTGTTGCCCAGCGTGGTGCCAAATCCCCGCTCCAGGGGCTCAACCACGAATTTGCCGTATGTGCCGTTTTCCGAAATTTCAGCAATTTCAATCTTGGGTCTCTCTATCTCAATCATCCGCGATCCTCCTTTTTACACAGTGCAAACTTTGCTGCTTAAAATGGGAGCCCGCATTACTTGGAGTACAACTCCACGATGAGGTGCTCTTCCACGGGCAGGTCGATATCTTCGCGGACGGGCATTTGTACCACAGTGCCCTTCAGGGCGTTCTTCTCCCGGTCCAGCCACTGGGGAACGGTCACCAGGGGGGCGTCCTCACCGGTGAGCTTGGAGAACTTCACAGAGGAACGGCTGGAAGCCTTCACCTCGATGACGTCGCCCACCTTCACCAGGTAGGAGGGGATGTCCACCTTCTGGCCGTTGACAGTGAAGTGGCCGTGGGTCACCAGCTGCCGGGCATCCCGGCGGGTGGTGGCAAAGCCCAGGCGGTACACCACGTTGTCCAGGCGGCGCTCCACCAGGATCAGGAGGTTTTCGCCGGGACGGC
>OIYW01000416.1_pt1 | contig 41437 bp, 36 predicted proteins | sample 1588351 | NCBI WGS metagenome assembly OIYW01 (sample SAMN03283268) | human gut metagenome | biome: human-associated habitat; material: feces | host: Homo sapiens | place: USA | collected 2013 | reverse complement strand
TCAATTGAGCCTATTTTGTTGGCTCTGTTTTTTCATAACTTACTTGACACTACCCATACTTTTTTGTTTTATTATACATAATTATCAGACTATTTTCAAGCAAATAATTTATTATTATTTTATAATATATTATTCAGTTTAACAATAAAAAGCGACATCAAAAAAAGAAGCAGCCATACCATAGGACTACTTCCTTTCTCTAAAGCTCTATTCATTTTTTCGTCATTGTTACCGGATCAGCATGGCATCCCCAAAGGAGAAAAAACGATAACGTTCTTTGACTGCTTCTTCATAAGCTGCAAGCACATGTTCCCGTCCTGCAAGCGCTGATACCAGCATGACCAGCGTAGATTCCGGCAGATGGAAATTGGTGATCAGACTGTCCAGCACTTTAAACTGATAGCCCGGATAAATAAAGATTTCTGTCCAACCGCTGCATGCTTTCAAATGTCCGGTTTCATCTGCCGCAGACTCCACCGTCCGGCAGCTTGTCGTTCCCACACAGATCACTTTCTTTCCGGCATCTTTTGCCCGATTGATCTTCTCTGCCGCCTCTTCCTCAATCTGGAAAAATTCCGAGTGCATATGGTGATCGGTAATCTCATCCACCTTGACCGGACGGAAGGTTCCAAGACCTACATGCAACGTAACTCTTGCGATATCCACACCTTTTTTCTCAATTTTCTCCAACAGTTCCGGTGTAAAATGAAGTCCCGCAGTAGGTGCTGCCGCAGAGCCTGTATGTTCCGCATATACCGTCTGGTACCGGTTCTTATCTTCCAAATGATGTGTAATATAAGGCGGAAGAGGCATCTGTCCGAGCTGATCTAAGATTTCTTCAAAGATTCCCTCGTAAGTGAACTGAATCAGACGATTTCCTTCCTCCACGATATCAACCACTTCACCCATGAGAAGTCCGTCACCGAAACTGATCTTTGTCCCTATTTTCGCCTTCTTACCCGGTTTTACAAGTGTTTCCCAGATGTTATTTTCTTTACGCTTCAATAAAAGCACTTCAATCTTGGCATCGGTTCCGACTTTGGCGCCGATCAGTCTTGCCGGCAAAACTTTCGTATCGTTGATAACCAGACAATCCCCTTCATTTAAATAGTCGATCACATCTTTAAACACATGATGGGAAACAGCCCCAGACTCCTTGTCTAAAACAAGAAGTCTGGAGCTGGAGCGATCCTCAAGGGGATCTTGGGCAATCAACTCTTCCGGCAATTCATAATAAAAATCCTGTCGTTTCATATGAATGCATCCCTTTCTATTTACGAAGCTCGATTCCAAGTTCTTCCAGACCAGCTAAGATTTTCTCCATAGCATGTGAAATTTCTGCTTCTTCAAGCGTCTTATCTTTCGCACGGAACACGATAGAATAAGCTACAGACTTGTATCCTTCTTTGATCTGTGCACCTTCATACAAGTCAAATAATGCGTAGCTTTCAAGATAAGCGCCGCCTTTTTTCTCGATCACTTCTTCTACCTGTCCTACAAGAATCTCTTTTGGCATTACCATACTGATGTCACGGGTAACTGCCGGGAATTTGGCGATTCCTGTATATTTGCGGTCGAAGGTTGCTCTCTCCGTGATTTCCGGCATATCAAGTACAGCTACATAAGCCTTTGTACCGATTCCGTAAGTATCAGCTACGTCTGGATGCACCTCACCGAAATATCCGACTACCACACCATCGTAGATAATATTTGCCTGACGTCCCGGATGCAGATACGGTTTTCCTGCATTCGGATCATAGGTTTCTTTCTTATAAAGTCCGATTTTCTCAAAGAACTCCTCAATGACACCTTTCATGCTGAAGAAATCTCCGTCTCCGTACATACCAAGTGTAAACTGCATTCTCTCTTCCGGAAGCTCTGTAAGCGGCAGCGATTTTGGAAGATAAATATTTCCAAGCTCGTACAATCTTACATTTTTATTTCTTCTATTGTAGTTTGTTGCAAGAGAAGTCAGCATTCCATTTAAGGATGTCGTACGCATAATACTGTAATCTTCTCCCAACGGATTCATGATCTCCACTGTATTTCGAAGTGGGGAATCAGAAGGAATCGATAATTTATCAAATACCTTCGGGCTTTCGAAGGAATAGGTCATGCCTTGGCTGAATCCGCAGAACTCCGCAATATCACGGGCAATCTCCTCTACTCTTAACTTGAAGGATAACTTACCTGTAGTAGTTTCTCCTCTTGGCAATGTTGTCGGAATATTGTCATAACCGTAAAATCTTGCTACTTCCTCTGCAAGATCTGCCATACGGAACAGGTCATGACGGAATGTCGGTGCGATCACTTCATTGGAAGCTTCATCATATTCAAGATCAATTTTCTTGAAGTAAGAAAGCATTTCCTCTTTGGAAATATTTGTTCCAAGAAGTCCGTTGATCTCGTCTGCATCAAATGGCACGCGTACCGGCTCTTTTTTCTTACTGTAGACATCAACCATTCCGCCGACTACTTCACCGGCTCCCATCTCTTCAATCAGCTGACAAGCGCGGTTCATTGCTGCCTCAGCATTATTCGGATCAAGTCCTTTCTCAAATTTACCAGAAGCATCCGTACGAAGTCCGACTTTTTTGCTTGATTTACGGATATTTGTTCCGTCAAAACAAGCAGCCTCAAATAACATCGTGTGTACATCATCTGTGATCATGGAGTTCTCACCACCCATGATTCCGGCGATCCCTACGGATTTCTCACCGTCACAGATCATTAATACAGACTCATCAAGCTTTCTCTCCTGTCCATCTAATGTCACAAATGTCTCATTCTCTTTTGCTCTTCTTACAACAATCTGTCCGCCTGCGATTGTATCAAGATCGTAAGCGTGCATTGGCTGACCGTACTCTTCCATCACATAATTGGTAATATCAACCAAGTTGTTGATCGGACGGATTCCTACAGATGCCAGTCTTCTCTGCATCCATTTTGGGGAAGGACCGATTTTGATATTTTTCACTACTCGTGCGGTATATCTCGGACAAAGATCCGGATCTTCTACCGTCACTTTGATGAAATCATTTACGTCTTCATCATTTCCAACAGCTGTTACTACAGGAGGCACGAACTCTTTGCGGAACGTTGCCGCTGCCTCTCTGGCAATTCCAACCACACTGTAGCAGTCTACACGGTTAGAAGTAATTTCATATTCAAATACAACGTCATGAAGTCCTAACACTTCTACCGCATCAGCTCCCACTTCTGTATCTTCCGGGAAGATGTAGATTCCATACTCCGGTGCCTCTGGATACATTTCTCTGTTAGAACCAAGTTCTTCGATGGAGCACATCATGCCGGCACTCTCCACACCGCGAAGCTTTCCTTTCTTGATCTTGATGCCGCCGGCAACGCGCTGTCCCGGCTCATGACCTCCAGCCACACGTCCGCCGTCCAAAACAACCGGAATCTTGTCTCCCTCTTTTACATTCGGAGCACCGGTAACGATCTGAACCGTCTCAGCTCCAACATTTACCTGACAGATAATCAACTTATCCGCATCTGGATGCTTCTCAATCTTGTCAATCTGACCAACCACAATCTTGTCAAGATCCGCATCCAACTCCTCGTAACCTTCTACCTTCGTACCAGACAACGTCATCGCGTCTGTATACTCCTGAGCTGTCACATCAAGCTCAGGAACATATGCCTTTATCCATGATAATGATGTATTCATTGTAATCTCCTTTCATTGAGGACGTAGCAAAGTTTAAAAATGCTACGTCCCAAACTGCATTTTGGGGTGTCCAAATTTTATCCGCGCTGCTCGCAGCGCTAACTCGATTCCATCAGCTCCAGAATCCGGCTGCTTCGCCGCCAACGCTAAAATTGTTTCAGGAATCTGATATCATTTTCGTATAAGAGTCTCATATCGTCGATTTCGTATTTGAGAAGTGCGATACGCTCGAGTCCTACACCAAATGCAAATCCTGTATATTCGTTTGGATCTATTCCGCACATTTCTAATACGTGTGGGTGAACCATTCCGCATCCAAGAATCTCAATCCAACCGGAACCTTTACAGAAACGGCATCCTTTTCCTCCGCATTTGAAGCAGGTTACATCTACCTCTGCGCTTGGCTCGGTAAACGGGAAATGATGCGGACGGAATTTTGTCTTTGTCTCCGGTCCGAACAGTTCTTTTGCAAATACTTCTAAGGTTCCTTTCAAATCTGAAAAAGAAATGTTTTTATCAATTACAAGTCCTTCAATCTGGTGGAAGGACGGTGAATGGGTTGCATCTACTTCGTCAGAACGGAACACTCTTCCCGGCGCGATCATACGGATCGGAAGCTTGCCCTCTTCCATCACACGCGCCTGTACCGGAGATGTCTGGGTACGAAGCACGATATCTTTATTAACGTAAAATGTATCCTGCTCGTCTTTTGCCGGATGATCTTCAGGGATGTTCAGTTTCTCGAAGTTGTACAGGTCATATTCTACTTCCGGTCCTTCTACCACTTCATATCCCATACCGACGAAGATTCTCTCCACCTCTTCCAAAGCGATCGTGTTCGGATGACGGTGTCCTACCATATTTTTCTTAGATGGAAGTGTAACGTCAATGACTTCTTTCTTCATCTGCTCTTCGCGGATTGCACGCTCCATCTTTACTTTTCTTTCTTCCATTACTTTCTCAATGGCTTCTCTCGTCTCATTGACCATCTGACCGACTTTTGGTCTGTCCTCCGGCGCAACATCTTTCATTCCTTTAAGCACTGCTGTCAGTTCACCTTTTTTACCAAGGTATTTTACACGCACATCGTTCAACTTCTCTGGAAGATCTGCTTGTTCAATCGCTTTTAACGCTTCTTCTTTGATGCTTTGTAATTTTTCTTTCATCTTTTTATCTCCTTTTTATATATTAGAAAAACCCCGTCCCCCAAAAGGGACGAGGTCTGTATTTACCCGTGGTACCACCCTGATTCCTGCACGCTTCATAATCTTATCTGCCATAATGCAGGCACTCATTTATGCATAACGCGCATCACACGGCATTTCCTACTAATCTGTCATATCATGTTCAAAAATGCAGCTCACGTGGGAAATTCAATCCCTGCCTGAACCAAAGAAGACTTTCAGCCCATCGATCTTCTCTCTCTAGTGGAAAACAGTTCTCTACTTACACGGTCATTGCTTTTTATTAAAATATTTATACTTAAATACTTTCTTATTGTAACATACGCCCGATAGATGTCAAGACGTAATTTTGCGTTTCCTTCGGACCTCTTAGTTTTTCGCTTCGTCCGTATTCGCCGACAGCTCTGCCTTTTCCTTCTCAGGAAACAGCTTATCATACATCAAAACATTAACCTCTCCGCCAAGAAGAATACTATACATACAAAAATACATCCAGAGCATGATGAGCACAATCGTTGTAAGGCTCCCGTACATACTGGAAAATCCCCGGAACACATCGACATACACCGAGAAGATCCATGATACGATCATCCATCCGATTGCTGCAAAAACCGCTCCCGGGAGCTGTCTTAAAATCTTATCTCTTCTGTTGGGAAGAAATTTATAAATCAGCAGCGAAAAGATCATTAACACAATAGGCGTGATTACAGTGCGAACCTCAATCAGCCAATCTGCAACATTTTTCACAAGAGGTATGTGTTCCGCGATAAAAATATTAAGTGTATTACCGAATACCGATAGTACAAGAAGTAAAATAATCACAAGCAGGAACATCATCGTATAAATCGTTGAACGTATCCGAAGAAATACATAATTTCGGGTCTCTCTGCATCCGTAAATGCAGTTAAGACCGGTCGTAATCGCAAGTACGCCTTTTCCCGCCGACCACAGAGCAACCAAGATTGTAACCGGAATGACACCCATGGACTGGTTATATACCTGATTAACAATCGTTGTGATCATAGATTCCACAGAAGACGGGAATACACGGATCACAGCGCTCATCACATCTGCCTTCGTAATCGGTGTATAACGAACCAACGTTAACAAAAGAAGTATGATAGGAATCATACACAGCATAAAGAAGTATGCTGTCTGCGCAGCATACGCGCCTACGTGATGATCACTTACCTGATTAATGATCTCTGTAAATTTGGCATAACCTCTTTTCAATCTGTTCATAATGATCTCCTGTTATCTTTTCTCTCTATTGTACCCGATTTTCTTCATTTTGTCTATTCTAGCCAAAACGGTCATTCTACACCCACACGCCAAAACCGTTATTCTACATTCACTCCTGGATAAAACAGTTCTAAAATTTCCCGATAATTTTTTCCCTGCTTTGCCATTTCATTTGCTCCGGTCTGGCTCATTCCGATTCCATGTCCGAATCCACCGCCTTCGATGCAGTAGCTGCCTTTTTCTTTCTTAATAGTAAAAAAAGCGCTGGGAAGAAGCTTCCCACAATTTCTCGTACTTCCATCCTGCTTCACAATATCATAGTCTCCGGCAAGTGCCGTTCGTATTTTATTCTCTGTCTCTACCGTCACCGTACACTTACTTCCGACCGCTGTCAACACAAGCGCCACGTCGCCTGCTCCTCGCTTTGTTACCTCCACACTTTTTAACTCTCCGATATCTTTTCCGGTATTACGTCGGATATTCTCTTCCATTTCCTGCTCTGGGATTTTTGCATGCCAGCGATACCATGGAAGTGCTTTTTCATAATCTCCATCTGTTCCTTTTACATCTACGCTCTGAAGATATCCATTTTCCTCTGATGGCGTGCTCCCCCATGCTTCCGCGTTCGTTGTTCGTCCGCAGGAAGTAGAATAATAGTAAGTGGTCACGATTTTGCCTTGATACCAGACAGTCTGTCCCTTCGTCTCCTCCACCGCCCGGTCTGCCCGCTCGTCCGGCAGAGAATTGCCGTAAACCTGATAATCAGTACTGTCATTGACATGCGCCTCATACTCTGGGTATCCATAGCTTTCCATCTGTCTGTAAGCGTAGCTTCTCGCACAGACCGCCTGCGCTTTTAACGCCTCCAGCTCATACGATGCCGGCATTTCACTTGGCACAACACGGCACAGATACGTCTCTATCGGAAGTTCATTGACCACTACAATGCCATCTTCTGCCCTTCGAAGCTCGATAACTCCATTATACGCCGGAATACCGTCTCCCCGCTTCATACTTTCTATCTGTAACACTCCGTCCTTAGCCTCAATTCGCATGTTCCCTTCTGATAATCTCGCATCATCCGCGGCGATCACCACACATTCTCCCGCAGTGATCTGCTCTGTACGATTCCCATAAGTCAATGTCAGCTCACTGTCTGCCCGCAGTTTTACTTCCTTATGTATGATTCCCTGATATCCATTCGTCATAAGCACGACTCGTATCAGCGGATTATCAGAAAGCTCCTGCTTCTCTTCCTCCGGCGTTTTCGAAGCCCGGCTATTATTTTTTTCTTCTTTTCCAGAGGAAATCCGATACTTCAGCGATCTCGCCTGTTCCGGCAGCCACTGACTCCCTACTGCAATCCCAAACGCAGTACACAAAATTGCAAGACTCAGGAAAATACTTCTTTTATGTATCATGTTCCCTTTCGTGCTTTTACGATAATATGTTTTCTTACCTTCCCTTTTGAAATCTCTTTGATAATTTCTTCTATAATTTTTCCCCATGAACCTTTAGTCCTTGTCCGTTTTTCTATATATATTACCTGTATGTACAAAAAATGATTCCTCTGTATCTTGTCAAATGCCTTTTTGACGCGGGAACAGCGTTTTCTATTTCACAAGCACATAAAAAGCGGCGCCGTGATTTCTCACGACACCGTTTTATCTTTCGTATTCCCCAAAATGCCGGTTTCTGTATTTTGACTCCTAGCTGCTGCTAGGTGGGTGTCCGCATCTGCTTTTCTGCCTTCCCCTGCATAACTTGGAGGCTTGACATATTACAGAGATATAAGAGTCCCGTTTAAAGTAATGTAGGTTCAAAATAACAGAAGTATCGAACATTCCAGGTTTCCTCTTGAATTATTATAACCCATTTACATGGATTTTACAACCCATATCTTCTTACAGTTCCGGACCTGCTGAAACAAGTGCTTTACCTGCTTCGTTTCCTTCGTATTTTGCAAAGTTCTTGATGAATCTTCCGGCAAGATCTTTCGCTTTTTCTTCCCACTCAGAAGCATCTGCATAAGTATCGCGAGGGTCAAGAATTGCAGGATCAACACCCGGAAGCTCTGTTGGAACTTCGAAGTTGAAGTATGGAATCTTCTTTGTCGGAGCGTCTTTGATGTCTCCGTTTAAGATTGCATCAATGATTCCACGAGTATCTTTGATAGAGATACGTTTTCCTGTTCCGTTCCATCCTGTATTTACAAGATATGCTTTTGCTCCGTTTGCTTCCATTCTCTTCACAAGCTCTTCTGCATATTTTGTAGGATGCAGTTCAAGGAATGCCTGTCCGAAACAAGCTGAGAATGTTGGTGTCGGCTCTGTGATTCCACGCTCTGTACCGGCAAGTTTTGCTGTAAATCCAGACAGGAAGTAGTATTCAGTCTGTTCTGGTGTTAATACAGATACCGGTGGAAGTACTCCGAATGCATCTGCTGACAGGAAGATTACATTCTTAGCTGCCGGTGCTGCAGATACTGGACGTACAATTTTCTCAATGTGGTTAATCGGATAAGATACACGTGTGTTCTCTGTCACGCTCTTATCGTTGAAATCAATCTTTCCTTCTGCGTCCAAAGTAACGTTCTCAAGAAGAGCATCACGTTTGATCGCATTGTAAATGTCTGGCTCAGAATCTTTATCTAAGTTAATAACCTTTGCGTAACATCCACCTTCAAAGTTAAAGATACCGTTGTCATCCCATCCATGCTCATCGTCACCGATCAGAAGACGCTTAGGATCTGTAGAAAGTGTTGTCTTACCTGTTCCGGAAAGTCCGAAGAAAATTGCTGTGTTCTCACCGTTCATATCTGTATTTGCAGAACAGTGCATGGAAGCAATTCCTTTTAATGGAAGGTAGTAGTTCATCATAGAGAACATACCTTTCTTCATCTCTCCACCATACCATGTGTTCAAGATAACCTGCTCACGGCTTGTAATGTTAAACATTGCCGCTGTCTCAGAATTTAATCCTAATTCTTTATAGTTTTCAACTTTTGCTTTAGATGCATTGTATACAACGAAATCCGGCTCAAAATTCTCAAGTTCTTCTGCTGTAGGCTTAATAAACATATTTGTTACGAAATGTGCCTGCCAAGCAACTTCCATAATGAAACGGATTGCCATACGAGTATCCGCATTTGCACCGCAGAATGCATCTACTACAAACAATCTCTTACCAGAAAGCTCTTTCAATGCAATCTCTTTACATGTATCCCATGCTTCCTGAGTTGCCGGATGGTTATCATTCTTATATTCATCAGAAGTCCACCATACAGTGTCTTTGGAATTTTCATCCATCACGATGAATTTGTCTTTTGGAGAACGACCAGTGTAAATACCTGTCATTACATTTACTGCTCCAAGTTCACTGACCTGACCTTTTTCAAAACCTTCTAATTCTGGTTTTGTCTCTTCTTCAAATAACACATCATAAGAAGGATTGTACACGATCTCTGTTGTTCCAGTAATACCATACTTGCTTAAGTCGATTTTTGCCATCTTCCATTAACCTCTTTTCTTTCATTTTCAGCGTTGTCATCACTGCCTGTAGCTTAACTCTAATAACAACATTTGTCTTATTATCTCACTACTTTCGGAAAAAGTCAAGAGTTTAACAATCTTTTTTCGAAAGTTTATAGTTTTTATTATTCATTTATCTTTGTTATTTTCGAGCAAATTGTTCTAAAAAATCAACAAAATGCAGGATTCCGTTTTGAATCCTGCATTTTTATCATTCAATGTCAATTATAATATTTTTTCTACTGTCTCTTTCATATGATCTGCATCGCACTCCATACGGTGAAGTACTTTTGCATCTAAAATATCTTTCACAGCTTGCGGCATCTCCACCCCGGAAACCTCCTGTAACCTTTCGAGAAGGCTTAACTCATCATATGATTCCCACTTTTTGTCAATGGATGTCATAACATTTTTTACAAACTTATACGGGCTTGCCGTAGAAGCAATGAGACATTTTTTTCCGTTGTCCTGCTCTTCCTTCCACATTTTGCATACATGGGATGCAACTGCTGTATGCGTATCCAGCACATAGCCTGTATCATCATATACATTTTTTATCTCCTGGGAGGTCTGCATCTCATCCGCATATCCACCTGCAAAATCTGCAAGCTTTGCCTTCATTTCATCAGTAATCTCATAACATCCATCGGTTTTCAGAGCTTCCATCAACTTCCGCGTACACTCGGAATCTTCACCGGCGATCAAATAAATCAGTCGTTCCAGATTGCTTGAAATCAAAATGTCCATAGAAGGTGAGGTTGTCAGCACAAATGCACGATTCTTATCATATACACCTGTCTTGAAGAAATCAAAGAGCACTCTGTTCTCGTTCGAAGCACAGATTAGCTTAGCGATAGGCACTCCCATCTGTTTTGCGTAATATGCTGCCAAAATATTTCCAAAATTACCTGTAGGTACAGTGATATTGATCTCTTCTCCATCTTCGATCTCACCATATGCCAACAGCTTCGCATAAGCATAAACATAGTAAACTACTTGAGGTATAAGGCGTCCGATATTGATTGAATTTGCAGAGGACAACTGAAATCCTTTTTCATTTAACACTTCCGCAAATGCCTCATCCTCGAATAACGCTTTTACACCGCTTTGCGCATCATCAAAATTACCATGGAGGGCAGCCACATCTACATTACTTCCCTTCTGCGTGATCATCTGAAGCTTCTGCACTTCGCTGACTCCGTCTTTCGGATAAAATACAATAATTCTTGTCCCTTCCACATCTGCAAAACCTGCCATTGCAGCCTTACCTGTATCTCCCGATGTGGCAGTCAGGATCACGATTTCATTTTCCACATGATGTTTCTTCGCAGACGTTGTTAAAAGATGCGGCAAAATGGACAGCGCCATATCTTTAAATGCGATCGTTGCTCCATGGAACAATTCCAGATAATACGCGTCTCCCGCTTTCACAATAGGCGCGATCTCCTCGGTATCAAACTTACTGTCATATGCTTTCCTGATACAGTCTTTTAATTCTTCTTCCGAAAAATCCGTCAAAAACTGTTTCATAACTGTATAAGCGGTTTCCTGATATGTCATCTTACTCAACGCTTCCATTGACACGTCAAGCTTTGGTATTTGTTCCGGAACAAACAATCCTCCGTCCGGTGCAAGACCGGTCAGGATTGCCTCCGATGCAGTTACACGCAAATCAGAATTTCTTGTACTTTTGTAATGTAGATTCATGTTTTTCTCACCCTTCTATAATTAATTTGCTTTTCTGAACAGGATGAACAGCACTGCACTTACTGCCATCAAAATCGGATAAAACAGATATGGCATAATTGCAAATGGAGTCAGTCCAGTCAGACTTGCCGCTGATAAAAGCTGTGCTCCGTAAGGAATCATTCCCTGTCCTACTGACGTAAAAATGTCAAGCAGGGAAGCAGATCTTCTTGAAGAAATGTCAAATTCTTCACTGATTTCCTTAGCGATCGGTCCTGCCATAACAATTGCCACCGTATTATTCGCTGTACACATATCCACAAGCAGAGACAAACCGGCAATTCCGATCTCTCCGCCTTTTTGCCCTTTGATGCTCTTCTTGATCAAGTTCAGAATGAATTGAATACCCCCAAACTCTTTAACCAATGACACAATACATGCCACTACAATCGAGATGACTGTAATATCATACATTCCTGTCACACCTTCACCTACAGCGGCAAACATATCACCTACTGCAAGACTTCCGGTTGCCACTCCGACAATCAGTGAAATCACTGTTCCGCTGATCAGCACCAGAAATACATTAATACCAATCAATGCTCCTACCAATACCAATACATAAGGAACTACGCGCCAGATATTGTAAGTCAATTCTTCGGCTAATTTGAAATTACCGTTCCTCGTAATAAAGAAAAATAACACGATTGTAACAATTGCCGCCGGAAGCACAATAAAAAAGTTCTCCCGGAATTTATCTTTCATCTCACATCCCTGTGTTTTTACTGCAGCAATCGTAGTATCTGAGATCATAGACAGATTATCACCAAACATCGCGCCGCACACAACTGCGCCGATACAAACTGCTAATGAAAATCCCGTCTTTTCGCTGATTCCAACTGCAATCGGAGCAAGCGCTGCAATCGTCCCCATAGATGTTCCCATAGATACAGAAATAAAACAGCCGATGATAAACAGACCTACGACAGCTACCTTAGCCGGTAGAATCGATAAGCCCAAATTAACAGTACTCTCCACACCGCCCGCTGCTGTGACTGCTCCTGAAAATGCTCCTGCGCACAGGAAGATCAAGCTCATAGTAATGATATTTTCATTTCCAACTCCTTTAGAAATAATAGAAATCTTCTCATCAAAGCTCAATCCTCTGTTCTGGCAAAACGCTACAAACAAAGCAATCATAAATGCTACAATCGCCGGCATTGCATAAAAATCTCCTGTTATCACTCCCGACCCTAAAAAGATCACTAAAAATACGCCGATTGGCAGCAAGGCTGCCGCGTTACCCTTCTCGTTTCCCATCCCAATATCCTCTCTTACCTTTTACTTGTTATTTATTATTGATTCTTTTTTCTATTTGTATAGTTTACCAGACCGCCTGCCTGAATCAATTTCTGCATAAACTCAGGAAATGCCTGTCCCTGAAACTCTGTCCCCTTTGTCCGGTTATAAATCTTTCCACTATCGAAATCGACTTCTACTTCGTCTCCTGCCTCAATGCCTTTTGCCGCTTCCGGACATTCAATGATCGGAAGCCCGATATTAATCGCATTGCGGTAAAAGATTCTTGCAAAAGTCTCTGCGATCACGCAGCTAACCCCTGCAGTCTTAAGACACAGCGGTGCATGTTCTCTGGAAGAACCACATCCAAAGTTCTTATTCGCAACGATCAGATCCCCCGGTTTTACCTTTTCTGCAAATTCAGGATCAATGTCTACCATTGCATGACTGGCAAGCTCTTTCGCATCAAAAGAATTCAAATATCTTGCTGGAATAATCACATCGGTATCTACGTTATCACCATATTTAAACACATGTCCTAAAGCCTTCATTATCTGTCACCTACTTTCTCAGGATTTGCAATATATCCTGCAATCGCACTTGCTGCTGCCACTTCCGGAGATGCAAGATAAATCAGCGAATCCACATGTCCCATTCTTCCGACAAAGTTGCGGTTGGTCGTTGATACACATTTCTCTCCTGCTGCCATGACACCCATATGTCCGCCCATGCAAGGACCACAGCTTGGTGTGTTGACCGCGCATCCGGCATCAACAAAGATATCCATCAGCCCTTCCTGAATACACTGCTTATAGATTTTCTGAGTAGCCGGAACAACCATAACCCGCACATCTTCATGGACCGTATGCCCTTTTAAGATTGCCGCTGCCTTTCTCATATCTGAAATTCTTCCATTTGTACAGGAGCCTATCACCACCTGATCGATCTTGACCGGTTCCATGGCTTCAATCTCATCAATTGTCTTCGCATTTCCCGGAAGATGCGGGAATGCAACTGTCGGGCGAACTTCAGTAAGATCAATCTCTACAACCTCGTCATAGAGCGCATCCTCATCCGCTTCGTACACTTTGTAAGACTTCTTCGTATGCTCTTTCAAGTATGCCTCAGTCAATTCATCTACCGGGAAGATACCATTCTTCGCTCCTGCCTCGATAGCCATATTTGCCATCGTAAAGCGGTCGTCCATTGTAAGGTTTGCAATTCCCTCTCCGGTAAATTCCATAGATTTATAAAGAGCTCCGTCTACACCGATCTTGCCGATAATATGTATGATCACATCTTTGCCGCTGACATATGGAGACAGCTCTCCTTTCAGCACAAATTTGATCGCACTTGGAACTTTGAACCATAATTCTCCCGTCGCCATTCCTGTAGCAATGTCTGTTGTGCCGACACCTGTAGAAAATGCGCCCAGCGCGCCATATGTACATGTATGCGAATCCGCTCCGATAATACACTCTCCGGCAGCAACCACGCCTGCTTCCGGCAGGATCGCATGCTCTACACCGGATTTTCCCTGTTCAAAGTACCATGAAAGTCCTTGCTCTTTGGCAAATTCACGAATTGCTTTCGAGTTTTCTGCCGACTTAATATCTTTGTTGGGTGTGAAATGATCCGGCACAAACACCACTTTATCTTTATCAAATACCGTATCTGACATCTGCTTTAAAATCGGCAGCGCCATCGGTCCGGTAATATCGTTTGCCATAACCACATCCAGCTTTGCTTCAATCAATTGTCCTGTTTCTACCTGATCAAGCCCTGCATGAGCAGCCAATATTTTCTGCGTCATTGTCATTCCCATCACGACAACCTCCTGTTCTCTTACTTAGTCTTACGTGATATTCTACCACAGATAAATAATACAGTGCAAGAAAGAATAGAAATTACAATAAGAACCATCAAGTTCCCTTCATCTCCGGTCTTTACCGGATTGGTTTTTTCCACTTTTTGTGTAATTTCTTCCGGTTCCTCCGGCACAGGCAGTTCCGGCTCTTTCGGCTCTTCCGGTTCTTCTGGTTCTTCTGGTTCTTTTGGCGGTTCTTCCTTCGGCTTTTCCGGCTCTTCCACTTCAACCTTTTCCTCATCTTCTTTTTCTTCACAATTGTCACTTCGGACGATGACATGATTATGAATTTCTTTTCCGATCACAGATTCATCCGTGATCACAACTTGATACTCTACCGTATATTTTTCTCCTGTATGGATGCTCTGCAAAAACTCCCCTGCATGAATCGTATAAGAATTTCCTTGAACTGAAATAACTGCATCTGACACAATGCTTTGATCTTTATCTAATAGAACAATAGAATTTTTCTGAAGTTTGACCCCTTCGGTCAGAATTGTATCTGTGATCACTACATTTTTGGCAACCGCATGCTCAATCTGCTGTGTCACATCAATCGTATAAGTAATGATATCCCCCACATGAAATTTTTTATCCGATTTATCCGCCCGTTTATCAATCTCCAATTCTCCTTCTGGTATCCATGTGATCGACAGAGCGGTCGGCGGTTCTTTGGCTTCGATAAGCTCGCCCGTTCCAAGATGTTGTCCGTCGCCTCCAGTACTTACAACCAGACTCCTCCATTTTTGCCTATTCTTTCCGTACAGATTTCCCGTTGCCCAGCTCTTTCCATTATAATCCGCTACATCTGCTGTAAAATATATGACATCCTGTCCAGAAACACTTACTTTCCCCGTCTTCGTTGTTCCCTTAGTCTTATTAACAAGTGATACTCCGGACGGAAGTGTAAGCTCCAGAGAGTTACTTTTATCTCCTTGACAGATCAGCTCGCCCGTTCTCTGCACACGCTCCTCCGGTGCAAAATAGGCATTCAATTCCGTTTTAGAAAACTGCATTCCCGGGCTTGGAACATCCGGCAGATTTCGTATCTTCTCTGTACATGCAATGACAAGTTCCTGCATAGGTTTGCTTAACCCTAAAAAAGCATCACTTTTTCGGTCACATCCATCATAAATGTAAGACAAAATACAATGTGACAGACAATATGCCTGATCCGCTTTCTTCCAAGCTTCCGGAAAAGCCGGTTTTATATATGTTTCATAACCCGGTCCATTATATAAGTAATAAAGGGCTTTACTGATCAGACTTCCGTCATCCAGAAGCTCTGCCTGAAATGTTCCGTCATGCGGAGAAGATTTCTTCGGTTCCAGACAGTAGCCAAGCTTACCATTTATGTAATAATAAAATGTAGAATACCCTTCATAAAACACTTCTTCTCCCCTCTTCAAAGACACCTCTTCTGCATGTGCCTCCTCACCGTATATACCCGCACACAAAATCATGCAGGCGATCGCTAAAATACACTTTCCCCATAAGGAATTGCTTTTGTTCATATGGTTCCTCCTTATCTTCTCTAAAATAATCCGTATCTGAAAAGTTACAAAAACACTATCCTCCTTCCCTATAAGCTATTATCTCGTGTTTGGAAATTTGGGATGACATTTCCCAGTGGGGATTTCCCCTTGAATCGTTTGATAAAAATAGAATTTCTTTCGACGAGTGTCCTTATCATATAGATTTTTCTCACCAATGTCAATACAGTTTTCAAGAGTCATAAAGATTCGGCACATATAACAAAAATCCATTCATTTTTTCGTCAAAAAAACAGTTCCGATAAGAACACTTTCTTACTGGAACTGTTGAAATCAGATCGTTCGTTTCTTTTTCATTTCCTGAAGATACGGAATTTCAATCGGATCAATCGGATCCATTGGATTCTCCACATTTCCTTTCTTTCTTCTCTTATATCTTTTTGCCAGTTCTCCGCCCTTATTGTAAAACCAGAAAGAATACGCCAAAAGCTTACTTGCTTTTCCGATCCTGTCCTTCGTTGTCTTATCATAGAGCGTTCCGCCAACCTCAATCGGGACTTTTCTTCGAATCAGAGAAATCAATTCTGTCTCACAGGTAACCCTCTCCGGAAGAATCGTATAGCCCTTCGATACACAATCAATTTTATGCGCATCACTTCCGCCAATCCCCGGCTTTTTGTACTTCTTAGCCAGCTTCATGGCACCTTCGTTAGAAGATTCCGGCTCACATGCATTAAAAGCTTCAATAAAATCAAACCGCTTTATGAGTTCCGGCGATTTGAAAAACCGCTTTGTGTTCGTAAAACTCATGTACTTCTCTCCACAAGGATGTGCCGGTCCTAGAATTCCTCCATTCTTATGGACAAAATCAATCAACACCGATACCGGAAGACCACGGATCTCAAGAAGCCGCATCTTCACTCCCTCCGGCATAATGCAGATAATATGTCCCGCATCACAGGTGTCATATTCAATTCCTTTTAAAACGACAAAATCCTCATGAACTTGTCCCTTCATTTGATATTTCCAATGTCGGTATCCCTTGTAGGTATCGTGATCTGTAATCAGCATTCCGTCAAAACCATTTGCTTTCAGCTTAGTGATATATTCATCCAAGCTTACCTTACTATCCACCGAACCTTCTTTTACATGGCAATGCATATCCAGCTTCATAAGTAAGCCTCCTTCACTGTCTTCTTAACTACTATTATATCACATTTGCTCTAAAATACAACCAATGTCAGTCATCCGCTCAAATTGCTCTTTTACTGTCTGACGACAAGTAAATAATCCCTCCAAGGACACACCAGCATACCAAACAAGCCATATTAGGAATCTCTGTCTGCGAAAAGCCAAATACAAACATTATCATTACCTGCAACATAAGGCAACCAATCAAAACGATATTCCGAATCTTTTTCATAAAAAATACACCTCTCCTTCTATAGTTTCAACTATAGCAGAAGAGATGTGTCATAAACCGGACTCTACTTATCCGTTTCATCGTCTTCTTCAAAATCGTCTAATACAAGCCGCGCTTTTTCTACTTCTGACTCCACAGAATCCTGTTCTTTAATAATGGCTGCCTGTTTCTTTTCTCTTTTTCCGATCTTTCTGGAATGCATCATAAATTGAATGATCATTCCCACAATAGAAATTGCCACTGCAATGCCAATCGTAATCAACAAATTACCTTCTAAACCTGTCGCTGCCACAATAGCTAGCGATGCATCTACAGCTCCCCAAATAGCTGTCACTACAATAACAAGCGGCTCTACAAAAATTGCTGATAATATAGCAACTACCAATGCTACTGCCGCAAAAATGATCAACATCATATTTGTTATATTATTTCCTGCAAATATAATTGTTGTAGCAAGTCCAAACACCGTCACAAGCACCATAAGGAACACACCCATCCGATATAAGAAAAATGACAATGCCGCCAATACTACTGCACATCCCAATGTAACGATCGCCACTGTAATTCCGGACCACCCCAGTATATTTGAAATAATCAATCCGATACCGGCTCCTAAAACAAACCCCACAATCGTTGTAAGTACACGTACCAATTTCAGTCCGAAAAAACTTATTAAAAGTCCAATAATAATAGTAGCCACTAACACTTCCATCGTCTGTCCGACATTTAACATTGTATTCCCCATATCCATAACTTCATTCATATACTGTCTCTCCTTCTGTCCCTTAATTAATTATTATCGCTCTTTTGAATATATGATTCCAAGAACTGAATCCCTGTAAATTCATTTTATACGATTTTTTCGCATATGTAAAGATGGGTATTCTATGATCCGATTTTCCAAAAGAAAAAGAACACCGCCAATCTTCATCAGGGTGTTCTTCTCGACATTCTCTAGAACGCAACTGCTCCGGTATCAATACCGTTAATTACATAATATACAGCGCCCTCTTCTGGTTTTATGTAAAGATCAATTGTTTTAATGTCTGCTACTTTTCTGCCTGATTTTGTCCATGCTTTCTTTACTGCTGCGATCATGTCTTTCTCTTCTACCTGTTTTCCATAATACTCAACAACTGCTTTTACTTTGATATCTTTTTTAGCAGTCGTCTTTTTCGCTGGTGCTTTTTTTGCAGGAGCTTTCTTCTCAACCGAAGCTTTTGTCTCTTCTTTTACTTCCGGTTTTGTCTCCGCTTTTACTTCTGGTTTTACTTCAGTCTTTACTTCTTTCTTCTCTTCAGTAATATTAGCTGCTGCTTTTTCTGTTGTGGAAGTCTTCATCGGCTCTGTCTTTTTCACTGTCTCTGCCTTTACTGGTGCTGTTTTTACAGTTCCGGTCTTCTTAGTTACTACTGTTGCTTTTTTTCTAGCCATGATAATTCCTCCTTAAGCTACCGAAACACTTTTCTCATTCCGGCCCTGAATCATTATAGCACATTGTAATAAAATTGCAAGAATTGCAAAAACATTCCCGCAACAGACGCTATTGCAACAAGTGTCAGTAAGATTCGAAAATTCTCTTTTTTGTCTGAATTCATTTTAAATAAAACGATCAATCCGACTCCTGCTCCGGTACACAGACCGGAAACGACCGATGCAAAAGAGATCGCTCCGCTCAAATACAGCTGTGTCAAAATCACGGATGCCGCACAATTCGGAATCAGCCCGATGATTGCTGCGATGATTGGCTGAAACACCGTATTTCCAAGAAGAATCTCTGATAATTTCTGAATCCCCAGCAATTCAATGGCAAAATTCAAGATCAGATTAAAGACAAATAAATAAGCAAAGATACGGAAAGTGTGACCAATCGCTTCTCTGACCACTTCCATTTTGGAAGGCCGCACTGTTTCCCTCGTCTTGATATGCACGTTTTTTTCTGTTCGGACAATGTATTTTTGCATGACACCGTCCACAAAATACCCCGCTGCAACCGCAATCACAACCTTAACCGCCAGAAGCCAGATAATCTCTCCTGCACGCCCCGGATTCGCCATAAGAATCAACACCGCCTCATCAGATGTGGCGGTAAACACCGCAATCAACGTTCCTGCCGACAAGACGCCTCCTGCGTATAAATTGGCTGCCAACACAGAAAAACCGCACTGCGGTACACAGCCAAGCACTGCGCCGACAACCGGTCCTGCTTTCCCGACTTTTTTAAGCAATTCCCCCGACATTTCCCCGGAATAATACTCCAGAAATTCTATCAGCAAAAATGCAAAAAATAAAAACGGAAGCATTTTGATACTATCTAAGCATGTTTCTATTACTATTTCCATCTAACCAAAACTCCTTAAATAAGAAGGGGAATTATAACAATTCCCCTTCTCGTCTTACTCATTATTTTATCTTTTGAACCTTATTCTTTCATCTTTCTCCGACAAATTGCTTCCAGTACATCCACCGTGCCTTCCACACCGAGTTTGCTGACATTTAGCAACATCTGATGTGCTCCGATGCTTCCCCAATCAGAACCTGTGTGAAATTCATAATAGCTCTTTCTCTCACGGTCGATCCGTTTGATCTTATCTGCTGCTTTTCTCTCTGACAGATCATAGCGCTGCGCAATCCGTTTGATCCGGTCTTCTTTCTCTGCGTAAATGAAAACATTCAGACACTCCGTCTGATCTTTCAGCACATAATCCGCGCATCGTCCCACCATTACACAGGAACCCTTTGCCGCAAGTTTCCGGATAATCTCGCACTGAAGATCATAGACCTGTTCATTCAGCGGCTGTGTACATTCCACTGCTTGAAAGGATGAGGAATAATCAAGCGGGGCAAGCACATACCCTGTCAGAAAACTATTTAGTGTTGTCTCGTCCACTGTTTGAACAGTGGCCTCCCGAATCCCAAGTTTCTCTGCCGCCATTCTCACAAGATTATTGTCATACAGCGGAATATCAAGCCTCTCTGCCAGAAGATTTCCAATCTCGTGTCCACCACTTCCGAACTGACGTCCAATCGTAACAACTAATTGCTTTGCCATACAGATCCCTCCTTGTCTGAACAACAACTATTCATTTGGTTTCTGATAGAATCTGCCCGCCACCTGCTCTGTCTTCATAACATTGACAAATGCGTGCGGATCTGCCACCTTTATAACACTTAACACTTCTTTTATCTCTGCGCTTGAAACAACGGAATATACGATCTTTCTTTCCTTATGCTCGTAAGACCCTTCTCCTTCCATGATCGTTGCACCATGGTGCGTGGTCCGTGATATTCCTTCATAAACCGCATTTGCATGATCTGTGACAACAAATATCGTATGCTGCTGATATTTTTTATACAGCATATGGACAACCTGCGTCGATGTATACTGGAAAATAATGGAATACAATGCTTTATCCCATCCGAATAACACACCTGCAATTGCAAGGATCACCACATTCAGACCTAAAATCATATTCCATGAATCGATTCCCTTACGGTCGGATAAGAAGATTGCAATGAAATCCGTTCCCCCTGTTGTGGCATTTACTGCAAGACAAAGGCTGATAACAAGACCATTGATCAATCCTCCGAATATACTGATCAGAAGCGTATCGTAAGTGATCGCATATCCAGGCAGTATATCTGTAAGCGCACTGCTGAGGAAAATCATAAGACAGGAGTACATGGTAAATTTCTTACCAATAAACCGGAACCCTATGTAAACAGGAATTGCATTCAGGATCACATTGACAACTGTATATGGCAGCGTGATATGAAAGAATAATTCCGCACTTCTCTGAATCAGCAGCGTAAGTCCTGTAGCACCTCCCGGATACAGACCTCCTGTCCGCACAAATGATTTAATATTCAGTGCCATGATCACAGAAGCCAGACACACAACGAACAGTCTTTTCAAGTCTTCTTTTGCATTAAATTTCATGATTGCCTCCCCAAGCTACATTCCAGTTTCATTCATGAAACTTATATATATTATACTACAAAATGTTCTCAAGTGGAACACCTGCAAAAATTTAATTTGTACACCGGCACAACGAATCATAAATCTTCGCTGCACTAGTTTCCTCCCATCAGCACAAGCGCTGCGCTGATACACGCCATTGCAACACAGTCTTTCTTTTGCAGTCTTTCTTTTAAAAACAGGAAATTCACAACATTTACGAATAAGATCACGCCCACACTGTACACCGGATACACAAGAAATATTTTAGACATCATATCCGCACAGCCGCCGGATACAGATGCTTATCCGGGAGAAAATAAAAACACCAGAACACAGATGCTATGTAATTGACCACTGTGACCGATTTCATCCGTCCGCTGTGTTGCTCTGCATAGCGGATAGACAGTGACACCCCACTGCTGCATAAAATTGCTAAAATAAGATAAATCATTCCTTTTATATAACTCCGTTTCTTTACTTCCTAGAAAAAATATGTTTTAAAAATACATACATCACAATTCCAAAGGCCATCAGATAGCCAAAGGCTCCAAGCGCCGGAATCCCCCAGATCTTCGGAGTCATATTTGTTGTACATATGATACTGGAGCTAATAAGAAGCGCCATAACCCAGAGTCCCATGACAACATTTCTGACCAGTCTCCGAAGAAGTCTCTCCAACTCGTGCGAGGCATGGAGATCCAGATTGATCTTTGTCTGCCCTTTCAAATATCCTTGCAAAATGTCATTGACCAGAGAGGGAATCCCCACTGCTTTGTGAATGGAACGATAGAGATTTTTCCCTCCATCTTTTAATTCTTTCTTCCAGTTTTTCTCTCCCAGAAGTTTCCCTGCAATATGTCTGGATGCAATTTCCACCATATTGATCTTTGGCGCAATATCGGCAAGCACCCCTTCCATATGCGTAAGTCCTCTTGCAAGCATGGTCAGACCGTGCGGCATGATGATCTTATTTTCTTTCATAACTTCCATAAGGCTCATCATGACTTCTGCCACATCAATTTCTCCCAGATCCATCGTTCCATACTGGGACAGAAGATTGCTGATGTCATCATAGAGACAGCTTTGATCCGGCTTCTCCCTGAACTCGCCAAGAGCCATGACAACATCCTGAATCTGTCCTACGTCCGAGGTTGCAATCCCTTCAATTGCCCGTCCGATCAATTCACGATCCCGTTCCGTAAGTCTGCCCATCATCCCCATATCAATCCAGATAATCTTTCCATCCCGTACCTTTACATTGCCCGGATGGGGATCAGCATGGAAAAATCCATCATCCATAACCTGTTTGATATAGTGATCCACAAGCTTCATTCCGATTTCTTCCAGATCGTAGCCTTGTTCCAGAAGCCATTGTTTATCATCAATGCTGCAGCCATCAATTTGTTCCATAACAAGAACTGCATGATTCGTATACTCATCATACAGCTTCGGTACTCCCACAAAGGCTACTTCTTTATTCCTCTGTGCGAATTCTTTCATATTTGCCGCTTCTGTGAGAAAATTCATCTCTTCTCTCGCCACATCCCACAGTTCGTCCAGCACCATATCAAGATCCACCATATCTTTGATGCTCACTGGCGGAAGCAGCTTTACCGCCCGGTGAAGAAGCTCGATATCACGCGCCATCACTTCATAGATTCCTTTGCGCTGAATCTTTATCACAACCGGTTCTCCGGTTTCAAGGCGGGCGCGATGAACCTGCGCAATAGATGCTGAGCCGATCGGGGTCTTTTCAATCTCTGAAAATATTTCCTGCCACGGACAATGATAGGCTTCATAGAGAACTTCTTCCACTTCCGCAAATGGCATCGGAGCAACCTCCGACCGGAGACGCATCAATTCATCACAATACCGCTTGGGCAGAATATCCGAATGTAACGACATAATCTGTCCAAGCTTAATAAAGGTAGGTCCTAAGTCTTCTAATATAAGTCTCAGCTTCTCCGGGGATACTCCCCTTGTGATTCCGTGCTTTTTCAGCACTTCTGTCATTTCTCTAAGCCGGGCTCTGTATTCTCTTGATTCCTGACTGCTCATTTAAGAAGTCTCTCCTTCAATGCCTCTATCTGTTCCGGCGTCATTTTCTCCAATAATTCATCCAGCTCTTCTACAGGATCTGCTTTCTCGGTATTTTTAACATTCTCTTCCACTGTCTTTTTAATGTTATGCTTCAGTTCTTCATTCAAAGCTTTCCCCTGTTCTACGGTAAGCTCTCCTTTTTCCACTAAATCATCCAGAATTTCTTTTGACTTCTCTACCGTAGTTGCCGCAGCGCCGACTCCTACCAATAATAATTTTTTTACGTTTTCTCCTAATCCTTCCATGCCACATGCTCCTCTCTGTTTTCAAGTATTATTTTAAAAAGCTTACAAGTTTTGGAACAAAAATAAGAAGCCCTGCCATAGCTGCCATGACAGCAGCAATCAGCACCGCCCCTGCCGCCGTATCCTTGGCTAGCTTTGCAAGTGGTTTCTTGTCTTCTGTCACAAGATCTACCACCGCTTCAATGGCGGTATTTACAAGCTCCAGAGACAGAATGAGGCCAAACAGCACCAGGCAGATGCACCACTCCGTGACAGAAATATGAAACAGAACACCTGCCACGACCACACACACCGCCGCAAAGCAGTGGATCTTCATATTCCTCTCCCCTCGGATTCCTGCAAAGATTCCTTCAAATGCATATCCAAAGCTCTTATACAATGGATTCTTCCCGGCTTTCTTCATCTCATTCACCCTCTTGTCCAAGATTTATTCTTATTATACTACGATTGGAAACAAAAGTGCATTTTTTCAGATATTTTTAATAAAATAGTTCTAATTTCCACATTCGATGCTGATTTCATTGAACAGGCCAAGAAGCTGTTCCACGGACAGTTTCTCTTTTTCTTCCCCTTTTTTATCCAGAATTACATTTCCCTGATGCATCATCAGCAATCGATTTCCATATTCTACGGCGTATCTCAGATTATGGGTGACCATGATCGTTGTGAGCTTTTTTTCTCTTACAATCCGCTCTGTAAGCTCCATGATCCGGTCTGCCGTTTTCGGATCTAACGCGGCTGTATGTTCATCCAGAATAAGGAAATCAACCGGCGTCATCACAGACATCAGAAGTGCCATAGCCTGGCGCTGTCCGCCGGACAACGCTCCTACTTTTACGTTTAGTTTATCCTCCAAACCAAGATTTAATTTTCTTAATTCTTCCCGGTAGGCATCGATTCTTGCTTTATTTGTCCCTTTGGTAAGACCGAAGCATTTTCCCTTATGATCTGCAAGAGACAGATTCTCCAAAATCGTCATGGAAGGACAGGTTCCCATTGCAGGATTCTGATATACCCTGCCAATTTTTCTATTTCGTTTATACTCTTTTTCTTTCGTAATATCCCTTCCCTGCATCAAGATCTGCCCGGATTCTACCGGAATGCTTCCACAGATAATATTGAGCATAGATGTCTTACCGGAACCATTACTCCCAACAACCGATACAAATTCTCCTTCTTCTATTGTCAGATCAAATCCATCAAAGAGGCACATCTCATTTACCGTGCCGGAATGATAATATTTATTGATGTTTTTTAATTCAAGCATGTTATTCCGCCTTTCTTTTTCTCTCCATACTCAATATCAGAATCACCAGAAACAGAACCGCTGTGATCAGCTTCATTGCATTCGGCTCAAAATTCTTTAATGCCACAGCAACACACGCCTTATAGATCACGGAGCCTGCCAACACTGCTGTCGTTGTCTTCACCACGGTGAGTTTCCTGAAAATGCTCGTTCCGATGATCACGCTTGCAAGCCCAATGACAATCGCTCCTGTTCCCATAGAGATTTCAAATACGCGCTCCTCCTGTGCAAAAATGCAACCGGCAAGCGCAGTAAGGCCATTGGCAAGCGCAAGCCCAAGAATCTTCACATTTCCCTGATCTTTTGCCAGCGCAGTTACAAGCGCATCATTGTCTCCCGCCGCTCTTAAGAGATACCCGGACTTTGTCTTAAGATAAAGGTCCAGAAGGATTTTGCAGATTACCGCCAACAGAAGCACGATCAACAATGTGCTGTATGGTTTCACAGCATCCGGAAAATATTCGGACACGCGATCATTTCTAAAGATTGTTTTCTGTGAAAAAAGCGGTACATTGGACGTTCCTGCAATATAGAGATTGATAGACCAAAGCGCGGTCATCATAATAATTCCTGATAACAGATCCCTGACTTTCCCTTTCACATGAATGACGCCGGTACACACTCCGGCAAGCGCACCCGCTAAAAAAGATGCCGCAAGTGTGAGAAACGGAGAAATTCCTCTTGTGAGAAGTGCAGCTGTTACAGCTGCACCCAGAGGGAAACTTCCATCTACTGTAAGATCCGGAAAATCCAATATTTTATATGTGATATACACTCCTAATGCCAGAATTCCATAAATCAAACCCTGCTCGATAATCGTTATTACAAAATCCATGAATCTGCCTCCTGCTCTACTCTGCAGTAATCTCACTGAAATTTTCTACTGCATTTTTTAATAAATCTTCCGGAACTGTAATTCCAAGATCTGAAGCTACTTTTGCATTTACATAGAAGCCCGGCTCTGTAATGGTCTCAAAATTCAATTCAGAAGCTTTTTTCTCTCCCTTTAATACCTGTGCTGCCATTTTACCAGTCTGTTCTCCAAGAGCAATGTAGTCAATTCCTTCTGCTGCCAGACAGCCGATTTTCACCTGTTCGATCTCACTTCCAAAGACCGGGATCTTCTTCTCATTTGCCTTATCTAAGATTGTGCTCAAAGAAGCTACTACGGTATTGTCTGTCAGATTTGTCATACAATCCACCTCACTTAACAGTTCATCTGCTGCCAGCGGAATGTCTGCGGTTGCCGTAATTCCTTTGGTCACCAGCTGGAACCCATAGTCTCCTGATAACTTTTCGTACTCTTCAATTGCAGATACAGAATTTGCTTCGCTAGTCGTATACATGATTCCAAGCTTCTTCGCATCCGGAAGCATCTGACGCATCATCTGAAGCTGTGCTTCAATCGGAAGCTTATCGGAAGTACCTGTAACCTCACCTGCCGGCGCACCTTCCTCATCCGCAAGCTCTGCCGCCACCGGATCTGTCACTGCTGTGTAGATAACCGGAATCTCAGAATCCATTGCTGCGTTATAGGCACTTTGTGCTGCCGGAGTTGCAATTGCACAGATCATGTCTACCTGATCTGATACAAAGCTGTCAGAGATCTGTCCTGCTGTTCCCATATCTGCCGCTGCATTTTTATATTGCACAGTCAGATTCTCACCCTCTGTAATTCCTTCACTTTCAAGTCCCTTAAGGAATCCTTCCCGGCAGTTATCAAGAGAGCCATGCTCCGCAAACTGCTCGATTCCAATAGTATAGCTTCCCTTACCATCCGCAGTTTTCTCTTCGGATTGCTTGGAACACCCTGTTGCTGCTACTGTCATCATTGCCAAAGTTACCACTGCTGCTACTACTTTTTTCTTCATAATTTCATTCTCCTTTTTACTGCTGTTTTACACATCTTACTGTACTGCTACGATCTGTTAGGAGAGAAAATGTTCGGGACCGGTGTGCGGATAATAACAGAATTCCCTATTACGTAAAAAACCGCCTCAAACCTTACGGTTTGAGACGGTAATAATTAAAATTATTATTATCGCGGTACCACTCAAATTGACGAATCGTCCACTTTCTCATGTACTAACATACACTCCTGATTGATAACGGGTTCGGTTCCCGACAAGTCCTACTCTTCCCACTCCTGTACGGAACAAGAATTTCAGCCTGCCCTCGAAAGGCCATTCACTTATCTGCTTCATACAGCAATCCCACCACCTGCTGTTCTCTGGAATGTCACGTAATAAGCTACTCTTCTTTCTCAACGGTTTTTTTATTTATGTTCATCACTTTACTGTATGAAATTGAATTTGTCAATACTTTTTTCAAATTCTTTTTTATTTTCTGTTTTTTACCGTAGCCTGTTCAAACTATAGGAACATACCGATCTGATATACTGCAAAAGCAGCAAGCCACGCGATCACACATTGTCCGATCACCATGAGTGTTGCCCATTTCCCTCCAAGCTCACGCTTCACAGACGCAATTGCAGCCACACAAGGCGTATAAAGAAGGCAGAATACAAGAAGTGAACCTGCCCCCACAGCGGTAAGCGTACTCTGTAATGCTTCTGTGCTTCCAAATAGTACTGTCAGGGAAGACACCACACTCTCCTTCGCCATAAATCCTGAGATCAGCGCAGTCACAATCCTCCAGTCTCCAAAACCGGTCGGGACAAATATAGGCGCAAGAACCCCTGCAAAAAGCGCAAGAATACTGTTTTGTGAATCTGATACCATATTCAGTCCCGTATCAAAATTCTGCAGGAACCAGATCAAAATAGTTGCCAGGAAAATTACCGTAAATGCTCTCTGAAGGAAATCTTTTGCCTTATCCCACAGCAAATGCAGCACATTTTTGGCCCCCGGCAATCGATAATTCGGAAGCTCCATAACAAACGGAACCGCCTCACCTTTGAAGGTTGTCTTTTTGAAGATCAACGCCATCACAATTCCCATTACAATTCCAAATACATAGAGGGCTATCATAACAAGCGCGCCTTTTCCCGGGAAAAATGCCGCAGTAAAAAATGCATAGATTGGAAGCTTCGCGGTACAGCTCATAAACGGAGTTAAAAGAATCGTCATCTTCCTGTCTCGCTCTGACGGAAGCGTCCTGCTTGCCATAACCCCCGGAACCGTACATCCAAAACCAATCAGCATAGGGACAATACTTCTTCCCGATAAGCCTAATTTACGCAGAAGTTTATCCATGATAAATGCGACACGCGCCATATAACCACTGTCTTCCAGCATTGACAGAAAGAAAAACAAGGTGACAATAATCGGCAGAAAGCTCAAGACACCACCGACACCGTTGAAGATTCCGTCAATCACAAGGGAATGCACAACATGATTCACATTTGCCGCTGTCATCGCCTGATCTGCCATGCCGGTCAGCCCTTCAATTCCTGATTCCAGCACCCCTTGAAGGAAAGCACCTATCACATTGAAGGTCAGCCAGAACACTAACCCCATAATACCGATAAATGCCGGGATTCCCGTACATTTTCCTGTAAGGAAGCGGTCAATCTTTCTACTTCTGAGTCGTTCTTTACTTTCTCTTGGTTTTATGACCGTTTCACTGCATACACTTTCTATGTAGTCAAAACGCATCTGAGCAACTGCCGCCGCACGGTCCATCCCCGTCTCTTCCTCAGTCTGTCTAGCGATATCCGTCAGAAGATTCTGCTCATTTTCCGTCAGTTTAAGCTGCTCCAGAATCTTCGCATCCCCTTCCAGAATCTTGCTTGCAGCAAACCGAACAGGAATGCCGGTCATCTGCGCATGGTCTTCGATCAAATGCATAACTGCATGAAGTCCCCGATGAATCCCCTCTTCTTTCTTACAGAAATCCGTATCCATCGGACGCTCCTGATATTTTGCCACGTGAACAGCATGACGCACCAACTCTTCGATTCCTTCTCCTTTCACCGCAGAAATCGGAATCACCGGAACCCCGAGCGCCTCCTCCATCTCATTGACCATAACAGAACCGTCATTTTCTCTTAGTTCATCCATCATGTTTAGCGCTACTACCATTGGAAATCCCAGTTCCAGAAGCTGCATCGTCAGATAAAGATTCCGCTCAATATTCGTTGCATCTACGATGTTGATAATTCCCTTTGGCTTCTCACGGATAACAAATTCTCTGGTCACAATCTCTTCACTGCTGTAAGGAGACATAGAATAAATTCCCGGAAGATCTGTAAGCAATGTATTATCATAGCCTCTGATCACGCCATCCTTGCGGTCTACCGTTACACCCGGGAAATTTCCTACGTGCTGCTTCGAGCCTGTCAACTGGTTAAACAGTGTTGTCTTCCCACAGTTTTGGTTTCCCACAAGTGCAAAAGTAAGCGTTACATCATCCGGAAGCGGATTTTCTTCTTTCCGGTCGTGGAATTTGCCACCTTCACCGTAGCCGGGATGGTGCTTCTCCACTCTCAATTCTGTATTTTCACTTTTTTTCGGCTTATGTGCTTCGCTGATTTCGATATTTTCGGCATCCGCCAGACGAATAGACAACTCATATCCGTGAATTCGAAGTTCTACCGGGTCCCCCATTGGCGCATACTTCACGACGGTCACTTCCGTTCCCTGAATCAGCCCCATGTCAAGGAAATGCTGACGAAGGGCGCCTTGGCCTCCTACTGACAATATGGTCGCAGTATCGCCGATCTGCAATTCACTCAGTTTCATATCTATTCCACTCCTCAAATTTATCTCTCTATTATTTTGATAATTTTTCTCATTTATCCGTTTTATTCTATCACTATTCCTATCATTTGTCCAGACAAAATTAACTTCTCAAAACCATGACCTTTGCTGTTTTTATCAAACAAAATGCAGTGGATCAATCTCCACTGCATTCTATAAGAAACCCTTTTTCCTTCAATGTTTTTTCAATCAGATCCAGTGTTTTTTCACTGTCTGCGCTGACTTTGTGATAATGATAGCCTGATGTAATATTTTTCAGGGGACTGGACTTTCCGCTTCGGATATCTTCCATAAATTCACCGGCTTTCCTTCGGGAATTCACTTGAAGATTTGCCTCGATCTGACCATATACGCGGTGATTTACCATGACATTTTCCACACATCCGCCCAGATCTACAATGGAGCACAGTTCTTCCTCTAACTGTTCATCCGTGTGATTCACCTTGAACACTCTCACTGCGTGAACCGGCTGTTCCAATACGTAACCTCTGTTTGTTGAAATCACATGATACCCTGCTGCCCGGATCAAAGCAATATCCTGCACGATCACCTGACGACTGACTCCGTAAGTTTCTGCCAGACTTTTCCCTGACAAAGGGACAGCGCTTCTCTGAATCTGCTCAATCATCTCTGCTCGTCTCTCTAAACCTGTCATAACCGCTCCTTCTTCCACCTTTCATTTTTCTCTTTAAACTGCATGCAGATTTTTCAAAGAAATATCAAGGATAGGAGCTGAATGTGTCAGTGCACCGCTGGATATATAATCTACTCCGATTGCAGTAAGACGTCCGATATTTTCCTTTGTCACATTTCCGGAACACTCTGTCTCGGCTCTGCCGTCAATCAACGCAATGGCAGCCTTCATCTCATCCACAGACATATTGTCAAGCATAATAATGTCCGCACCTGCTTCTACCGCTCCTTTTACCATGTCAAGATTCTCTACTTCCACCTCGATCTTACGGACAAACGGCGCGTATTCTTTCGCCATTTTCACAGCCTTTTCTACACTTCCTGCAGCGCCGATATGATTGTCCTTTAACAAGACTCCGTCGGATAAATTATAGCGGTGATTATACCCTCCGCCGACTCTGACTGCATATTTTTCGAAAATTCTCATATTCGGTGTTGTCTTTCTCGTGTCCAATAGCTTCGTTTTGCTCCCCTCCAGAAGCGCTGCTACTGAATGTGTGTACGTAGCAATTCCGCTCATACGCTGCAGATAATTAAGCGCTACACGCTCGCCGGACAGAAGCACCCGGATATCTCCCACAACCTTGCCCATCAATTGTCCGTTTTTCACCTCATCACCGTCTTTGCAGTACAGTTCTACCTTTGTATCGGCATCCAACAGTTCAAATACCCTTGCAAAAACGTCCAGACCCGCAATCACGCCATCCTGCTTGCAACGAAGTTCCACTTCTCCCACAACAGCTTCTTTCATCACAGAATTAGTTGTCACGTCCTCACTGGAAATATCTTCTTTTAACGCTTCCATGATCAAATGATCTGCCTGAAGCTTCATTGTAATTTGATTCATTGATTTCTTCTCCTCTTCTCTATCTCTTAATCTTCTCTGTGCATTTCTAAAAATCTGCATCTATGCTCTTTCAATAGCTTTCGCTGCTCTCTTTGCAAACACCATACTCTCTAAAAGTGAATTACTTGCCAGACGATTTTTTCCGTGGACACCATTACAGCTTGTCTCTCCAACTGCATACAGATGTTCCATAGAAGTCCTGCTGTCGCTGTCTACCCAGATGCCTCCCATAAAATAATGCTGGGCGGGAACGACCGGAATCCAATCTTTAAACACATCATAGCCCTCTTCCTGACATCGCTGACAGATATTCGGAAAATGCTTTGCAATATCCTCTCTCGGAATATGCTCCATCGAAAGCCACACGTGATCGGTTCCATCCTTCTTCATCTGTTCTCGGATTGCCTCTGATACAACATCTCTCGGAAGTAATTCATTGACAAAACGGTGCCCGTTCTTATCGTAGAGAACTGCTCCTTCTCCACGCACTGATTCTGAAATTAAGAATCTCCGTCCCGGCTTCTTGGAATACAGCGTTGTCGGATGAATCTGCACATAATCCAGATGCTCCATTCGGATTCCGTGTTTTTTTCCTATATCCAATGCATCCCCTGTTAAATGCGGAAAATTCGTAGAGTGCTGATACCTGCCCCCGATCCCTCCGCTTGCAAGAATCGTATTTTCAGCATAAATCTTCCATTCAGCGCCTTCATGTTCCGCCAGTATCCCGATACACTGTCCATTTTCTTCCAAAATATCCGTCATCGCCGTATATTCGTAGATGGAAATATTCTTTCTCTCTTTTGCGCGTTCCAATAATTTACTTGTAATCTCCTGCCCGGTAATATCCTCGTGATATAAAATTCTTGGCTTGGAGTGGGCGCCTTCACGAGTATATATAAATTCTCCGTCTTCCTTCTCAAATTCTACACCATAAGACACCAAATCCGCAATGATTTCTCTGGAAGATCGAATCATAATATCCACAGACTCCTTACGGTTTTCATAATGTCCCGCTTTCATAGTATCTTCAAAGTAACTCTCATAATCGTCATCATCCCGCTCTACGCAGATTCCTCCCTGTGCCAGAAAGGAGTCACTGCTCTCCAGATCAGATTTTGTGATCAGCATAACCTTCTTATCCGGCTCAATATTCAGTGCGGCGAATAGTCCACCCACACCTGTACCGACAACTACAACGTCAGTATATATATCCATTGTCTTTTCCTCTCTCCTCTATGAACTCTATTTTGCAAGCTCCAGCATCCGTGCCAACGGTTTTTCAGAATGCTCTCGAAGCTCATCTGTCACATGAACTTCATTTTCTCCTGTCTGTAACACATGAAGAATCTTCTCAAGTGTCACACGTTTCATATCTTCACACACAGGCTCTGTCTCTGTAAAATAGAATACTTTCTCCGGATTCTGCTTTTCCAGTTCATAACGCACTCCATTTTCTGTGCAGATGATAAATTCCCGGGCTGTGCTCTCTCCGGCATATTTAATAATGCCAGACGTGCTGCCTATATAATCTGCCATCTCACAGATCTCCTGTGTACATTCTGGATGCACTAACACTTCCGCCTTCGGATGAGCGGCTTTTGTTTTCTTAAGTTCCTCTGTCAAAAGCCTTTCGTGAACCGGACAATATCCCTCGTTATATACAAATGTCTTCTCCGGCACCTGCTGTGCCACATAGCGGGCAAGATTCCGATCCGGTATAAAGAAAATATATTTCTGCGGTAGCGCTTTTACAATCTTCACAGCATTGGCAGATGTCACACATACATCTGAATATTGTTTTAATTCAGCTGTAGAATTGATATAGCAGACAACAGCCAGATCGTCATAAGTATCCCGCATCTTCTGAATGGTCTCCTTATCCGCCATATGTGCCATCGCACAATCTGCAGACAGATCTGGCATCAGCACTGTTTTATCCGGATTCAGTATCTTGGCACTCTCTCCCATAAAAGACACGCCACAGAAAATAATCATCTGCTCCTTTAATCCAACGGCAACTTTACTCAAATAAAAAGAATCCCCTATGTAATCTGCAATCTCCTGAACTTCGGCAGGTACATAGTAGTGCGCTAAAATCACGGCATTCTTCTCTTGTTTTAATTGTTTTATCTGTTCTGTAATTTCCATAACTTCTCCCTTTCTCAGACTCACATTGTTCCTATTATACCACCTAAGTTTACATGTGACAAGACAGTTGTTAAGACAAATAATTAACACATTACTTTGAAAGCAATGTGTTAATGAATTTCGTATTTAACATTTCTCTGCAATCTCATAGATCAGACGCTCTGTATCTGTCCATCCAAGACACGGATCTGTGATAGAGCGTCCATATACCCGTTCACTGTCTATGCTCTGATTGCCTTCTTCCAGATAGCTTTCAATCATAACACCTTTTACCAGTGCCTTAAGTTCCGGGTTATAATTCCGACTGTGGATCACCTCGCTGACGATACGAAGCTGTTCTTTAAACTTTTTGTTCGAATTAGAATGATTTGCGTCAATGATCGCCGCAGGATTCTTCAAATCTTTCTTCTCATAGGATTCTAAGAGCCTCACCAGATCTTCATAATGATAGTTCGGAATACAAGTTCCATATTTATCCACACCACCGCGCAGGATCACATGAGCAAGATCATTTCCATCTGTTGTCACATCCATTCCCCGATAAATAAATCTATGGGAGCTCTGTGCTGCAACAACCGAATTTAACATAACAGCAAAATCTCCACTGGTTGGATTCTTCATACCAATCGGTATATCCATACCACTGGCTGTCAGTCTGTGCTGCTGATTCTCTACGGATCTGGCTCCGATAGCCTCATAGGACAGAATATCGTCCAGATAGCTTCGGTTCTCCGGGTAAAGCATCTCATCTGCTGCAGTCAGTCCGCTCTCCTCGATCGCACGCAAATGCATCTTACGAATCGCTATGATCCCCGCCAACAGATCCGGCGCCTTATCCGGCTCCGGCTGATGGAGCATTCCTTTATATCCTGCTCCTGTTGTCCTCGGTTTATTTGTGTAAATTCTTGGAATAATCATCAGGCGTTCAGACACCTTGTCATTTACCTTTGCCAGCCGGTTCACATATTCGCAGACAGCCTCTTCATTGTCTGCCGAACAAGGCCCCACCAGAACAATAAATTTATCTGATTTTCCTGTGAAAATATCCCTTATTTCTCTGTCTCTTGCTTCCTTAATTCTCTTTGATTTCTCCGGCATCGGATACTCTGCTTTTAGATCTGCTGGAAGCGGAAGTTCTGCATTCATTCTCATTCCCATCTTGTATTACCTCGCTGCCCGTGTAAAACAGTCCTTCTTTCTCATCATACCCTATCTCATCATACTCTCAGAAATTGCTTCCATAATCTTGTCGTGACATCCACCACATCCTGTGGAACAATGTGTTACCTTCTGGACTTCTTCAAATGCTGTAAGTACATCATCAAACTTCTCCATCTGATGCAATGCTTTATCTACATCTGCATAAGACACCTGTTTACAATTACAAATCATTCCTGTTCCCATTTTTTTGTCTCCTTTCAGAATATATGCTACATTTATTTTTCGTTAATTGTATCACAATCCTTTGAAATTGAAAATATTAAATTGAAAACTCTAATAGTTTTATCCGCCGGAGTATTCTACAAACTTTGTCTAAGTTCTTCTAGTATCTTAATATCTTCTGACTGCAAAGAAAGAATTGCTTCCTCTTTCACTTCTCCTTCTGAAATAATCTGAACCTTAACCTCATCTCCTTTTTTCCACGATCTCCACAGGTTACAGAGAACAAACGCACAAAAATTTGGATGACGCGCCACTATGTCTTTGCGCTGGTTAAATAATTTCATCAAAATGCCCAGACTAATTCTCACTTGCTGTTTCCTCACTTTCGTACACTTCTTGTATCAATTTTTTTGCTTCTTCCACCGCAGCAGAATCTAAGTCAATGACATACAACTGCTGCCCCGGCATAGAAAATGTTTCCGCATATTTTCCGGTTCCACCTGTGGTATAAGACTTCACATTCCACTGCGACATATCTGATAGCTGCATCTTCACAAGCGCTGAAATCTGTTCTTCCGGCATACTTGTCTCAAAACTTCCAGAAACCGCATTCATAACAGAACGATAATTGGTAAGCAGTGAAGAAGACGCCGCCTTTTGTACCAGCGCACGAATCACTTCCATCTGGTTCTTTGCTCTTTGGAAATCACCATCTTCAAAACTATAACGCTCTCTCGCAAATGCTAATGCCTCAATTCCTGTCAAATGATTCATTCCCACTTCATAGGTCTTTATAGGCTCTACTGTAAATTTATAATCAGAATAAACATCAATACCGCCAAGAGCATCAATAATATCCATAAATCCTGTGAAATTCAACCTTAAATAATAATCAATATCAATGCCATATAACTGTTCCAGCGCATCCACGGAAGCTTCCACACCATAGATTCCCGCATGTGTCAGCTTATCTTTTGCTCCTCCAGTCTGCTCATACGTCAAATACGCATCTCGCGGAGTAGATAAAAGCAGAATATCCTTTGTTTTCGTATTTACAACCGCCAATATATTGACATCACTTCTAGAGCGGGCACTAACACCGCCATAAGTATCAATACCACTCAGATACATTACAAATGTTTCTGGCACGTCTGCCGGCACCTCTGCCTGCGTATCCAGCGCAACTTCATATTCCATACTGGCAACTCTTTTAAGCTCTGTTGCTGCCCAGTCATAGCCTTCCACATCAGACGCGATTCCCACATATGCTTCATTAATAACAATTGCTCCAATCTTTCCTGACCTCAAATCATCCAACATCAAGAACATGGTTTTATAGTCATTTACTTTCAACTTACTTCCTAAATCTTTTTCAAATTTGGAAACTGCTTTCTTTGTATTGGTTGTATCAATCGAATGTGCCTGTCCAATCTGATAATCTTTTACGTCTTCCAGCTTCTCCGCTTTATCATCCTTCATAACAAACACCGAAATTACATCCGTCTGAAAATCTGAAGAACTGACTTCCGCAATCATATCTCCGGTATGGCGGATATAAACAGCTCCGATTGCACATCCCAAAATCATCACAAGCGTAAGAATACTTGCAATAAATGACGTCATAATTCTTTCGTGCATAATTGCAAATATAACACCCAGAATTGCCATTATAACTCCAAGCATCACAAGATATTTGCCCGGAAGCATATCCAGTGTCGTAGAATAAACTAACACACCCGCCACTGCCACGACATAAATGACAAGAAGAATATAGCCTATTATTTTAAGTATTCGTAAATATTTTGATTTGCTCAAATTCCAACCTCCAATTCACTTCCGACTTCACTCTGAAGCAAAATTTTCAAAACAGCATAAGCATCTCTTCCTGAAATGCAATGACTTTCTCTATAAAAAGCTGGGACTAGTTTGCAATAATCAGAAACAAAATCTAATATTCCCTTTTGAATCTTTTCTACCTTTTCAGAATCTATATCTGGTTTTTTAAATATAAATCGATAATTTCCCGAAATACTTATACCTTTCTCAAACCCCACAAAACTCCCTTCCTTAGAAGATAGCAACAATTCCATTAACAAGTTATGTTCTTTAGACGGATTGTGCCACCGCCAAATATCTCTATTATTTTCTTGAGAATATAAATAAGAAACTAATTTCCCCGAATAAAGGAATGGTTCTGATGCATTTGGTTCTGCATTATTATTCGTATTACTTCCCGCAAGTATCCCTTGGATATTACAATCCAATCCCCATATATGATTCACAATGTAATCCAAGACAATTGCTCCACTGCCAGCCCATCCAACATCTACAGCTGCTACTTTTTTATACCCCTCTAAAATTTTGCAATAGTATGCCTTCCCAGCTTCTAATGAATCTGTATAGTGTCGCATTACCTTTTCCCAAGAAGATATAAGAAATTCTTTTATGATCCATGCATTTCTATCCGTAAGTTTTGTCATTTTGGTCAAAATTGCTTCTTTCTTTGTATTTTCAACTGCTCGCTCATTCATACCAAACACACGATTACTATGAAGTAATTCTTCAGCAAAACTCGGCATAGATACAATCATCTCGTCTAACATATCTGACAACCCCATGCTTTTAAAAATATTCTCTAGTGAATATCCTTGATTAATTTTATGGTCTATAAATCTTCTGAAATAATCATATTTAAAATACTGTGCCCCCATTTTAGTTGCCGCACTTCTTGACCAATACACGTATTCTATCGGAGTTATTTCAAGCTCATTTTTATATACTTTTTGATAAACCTGATGCAAAATATTCCCGTCTCTTGACAAAAATAATATTTTTTCTATTTGTTGCTCTTTCACATAACGATGTATAAACTGACAATATCCAAGAGCGAAAATACCACCATATATATACCCCAATTCATAATCTTGTGAAAATTTAGTTTTTCCACAATGAATACGACTATTCACAATCCCTCGGTATAAAGAACCATTGATAATCGACATATCTTCTGCACGATATCTTTTCCCTACTACGTTTATATTGGGGTAATAATATGTTTTCCAACCTGCTGCTTTTGCATGTTTTACATCAGAAATTAAATTATCTCCTACATGAATATATTTTTTCCCTTTTCCTAATTCTTTTTCAACTCTTGCGTATATATCTCCTTGAGATTTAGAATTTCCCATCTCACACGAAACATATATTTCATAAATCTCATGGAATCCACATTTTTTTAATAAAGTCTTTAAAATTTCTGAAGATAAATACATATCAGATACACAAATAATCTTTTTATTAGTGCCTTGAATTTCTTTCATTAAAAACTCAAATACTTGTAACATAAATGGATTCCCATAACAAAACTCAAACTCTAATTCTAGTTCTGCTTTCATTCCTATGCTCTTAGGCACTCCTGCTTGAAGTTCAATTTCTTCATATATATCATCCAGCGAAACTTCATATGTCCCCTTTGTTTCAAATGACTTCAATCTGGCTCTCCATTCCATTTCCCGACGTATTCTTTCAAAATCCAGATACTCCAAGCGTTCACCAACCGCAAAAAAAAGTGACGTTGGTTCTGAAAATGTTCGAAAAATTAAAGTATCAAATATATCAAAGGAAATAATATCTGAATCCAACAGCTTTTTTGCAAATTCAAAAGGAGTGCTTTTATAAGAGAGTGATGATTCACTCTCACTTGTAGAAACTTTCTTGTTTATATCTGGATTTTTCAATTCTTCTTCCCATTTCTTATATCCAAACATCCAGCATAAATTCATATACAACAATTTTCCCCAAGCATATAATCTACCCCATAAACCGTGTTTCCTTTGTCTCATTTCTATATATTTTTTTTGAATAGCTGGAACACGATTTACCAATTTAATATATATCTTGGTTTTTATGTCCATATAAATCACCGTCCTTTAACTCAATCTATTCCCATCCCCCAAATTTTCATTAAAATCACTTCTTAGTTATTCTATATATCTACCTATTACCATTTTAAGCTGTTTAAAATAAAATCTTTGCGACGCATACTTTTGATATAAGCATCTAGACACTTTTCCCCTCGCCTTATTCAACCACTGCGTTTTTACATATTTTTTCATTCCCTTTGCCAACTGCTTTATATTGCCCGACTGAAAAACAAATCCATTTATATGTTTCACCAAATATTGAGCCCCAACATTCTGCGAAACAATCAACACTTTTCCCATCATAGCTGCTTCCAGCGCTACTAAAGAACAAGACTCGTCTCGAGAGGCGACTATAATAACATCCATTTTTTCATAGAATTGCATTAATTCATCCCTATTCTGTATCTCTCCATGATAAAATATAGTGTCATCAGCATCAATTTGAGTCATCAACGGCTCCCAATATAAACGTTGCCATTCCAAAGTACGCCCTACTATATGAAGTTCACAATTATCGACTTGAGTTTTCAACATATTAAATGCATTTATGCATACATCTATCCCTTTTCTCTCTTCTATTGTTCCTATAATGGCAAATTTCACCCGAATACTTTTTTTTCTTTTGCTCTTAAAATATCTATCGGGAACATAATTATATAGAATCCGACATTCCACATTTATTTGATGTTCAATTTCTTTTTGCGCATATTCACTGACACAATACACCTCTTTTACCTTCTTAATATCCTCTACCCTGGTTTGAAAAATTTGTTGAAACTCTATGATACTCTTAGCTTCTCTTATAATTAATAATGTAGGAATGTAGTGTTGTATAATCGCTGCTTGTGCCGCAAGCATTGATGTATTTACAATACATAATCTATAATTTTTAATCCATACCGGAAATGTTCTTGTTGTAAGTTCTTCCTTTTCAAGATAGATAACTTCTATTCCTTTGCCATAAAACTCTACCTCTTTTTCCCCTTCTGAAAAAGAAACGACCGTAACAAAGTATCCCATTTTAACCAATATATCTGCCATATTTAACACACTTTCAGGAGCACCTGTATAGGATAATTCTGGCGTCAATAATATGATTTGTCCTTTCATAAATTATTACTTCTTATCATCCCTTCTTTTAATCATAGAACTATTATGGTGTCCACCCACATAATTCACGCACTTTTCTTGGTATAAACGTAATAAAGCGTCCAACTTTATATGTTATAGAATTTCTAATACTATATATTTGAAAATTTAAATCTGCAATAATTCGTTCATTCTCGTTACGAATATCATTTATCTTCACTAGTTCATCTTTATGGCATTTTTCTATTTTAGATATTTTCTCGTTATATTTTTGCAATACTCTTTTTTCTTCTCTTCGATATTCTCTTTCCAAGAAATCAAACACTTGACACCATGAAGTTATTGTATCGTTTTTTCCCTCATGATGATTATTCACTAACATAACAATTTCGACGAATTTTTCTAGTATATCTCGATTACCTTTTCTTATTTCTGACAAAATAATAGCATTGTACTCTACATTAATTTTATCAACAATACTCTGCCATAACAATTCTAGTCTCGCCTCCTGAGACATAATCAAAATATCTCTACATCCATTTAAAACATCCATACATTTTTCCGAATCCCACTTCACTTGTTTATGTTGTTTACGATAAACATAAACAGGTCTTTCAAATGCATAAAATTTTTTAGCTTTTATCATTGCTTTTACAAAGAATGGCGGATCTTGAAACCTGCGATATGTTGGAAAGAAAATTTTATTTTCAATCAAAAATTCTCGCTTATAAATATATCTTGTATAGCCATATGCTAACTGATATTCTTTATAATCCCACTCTTGTTCATCCTGAAACAAATAATATTTCGGTCCTTCTATTATCTCTCCTCCTGAGTAAGCCATACAACTTCCACCACAGATCTTACATTCTGTTTCTTGTGTTTTCTTATACAAATATTCTAATGTTTGTTCGTCAGGATAAAAATCATCCCCATCCATAAATACAACATACTCTCCACAAGCCTTTTCAAGAGCATAATTACGCGCAATTCCCGAACCTTGATTTTCTTGTGTATAAATCAAAAATCTATCATCATATTTCGCTGTATGAATAATTTTCTCGTAAGTCGAATCAACAGAACCATCATCAACACAAATAATCTCTATATTCTCTAGGCTCTGCCCTCTAATACTTCTCAAAGTATCATCTATGTATCTTTCTACATTAAATACTGGCACAATAACAGAAATTTTAGGTTTTTGAGATTTAATTCTCTGTTCATGAATTTCATTTATTTCATTCTGTCTCAACCGCATCTCTGATATTCTCAAAAGTTGTAGTTCTTTTTCCGTTGCTTTAAGCTGTGCCAGACATTCAAAATATTTATACTGACTTTCCTGCAAAAGTTCATTTTTCCACTCATTAAACTTTTTCCCGGCATTTACACAATCATCTACAAAAAAGGATACTGGATTACTCATAATCTGATTTAATTTTCTAAACACTATAGGTCCATAATAATCCGTATTTATTAATCCTTCTTCTGCATATTTGTTGTACCTTTTACTAAAATAAAACACAAACTTTAACTTATGTTCTATATTAGTGCATATTCCGCGAAATCTGCGCATCCGTTCCGAAGGAACGGAGCGCCATTCCGC
>OIYW01000410.1_pt1 | contig 41968 bp, 43 predicted proteins | sample 1588351 | NCBI WGS metagenome assembly OIYW01 (sample SAMN03283268) | human gut metagenome | biome: human-associated habitat; material: feces | host: Homo sapiens | place: USA | collected 2013 | reverse complement strand
GTAAACCTCAGTCCTGGGGGGTCCTAGCAAAACCAACGGCGCGGACGTGCGGCAGCGTCCCCAGCAAGCGCGGCGTTCAGCCGCCGCTCCGTGGCGCGAAGAGACAGCGGAGGCACTCCGCTGTGGGGCAACCTGGCGTGCGTCCTGGCCCAACGCCACCGGAAGAGGAGGTAAACCTCAGTCCTGGGGGGTCCTAGCAAAACCAACGGCGCGGACGTGCGGCAGCGTCCCCAGCAAGCGCGGCGTTCAGCCGCCGCTCCGTGGCGCGAAGAGACAGCGGAGGCACTCCGCTGTGGGGCAACCTGGTGCGCGTCCTGGCCCAACACCGCCGGAAGGGGAAGTAAACCTCAGTCCTGGGGGCCGGGCAGGCTTTCCGGGGACTGCTGGGCGACGGGCAGCTCAAACCAGAAGGTGCTGCCCTGGCCCAGCGTGCTGGTGACGCCATAGGTGCCGCCGTGCATATCCAGGATGTTCTTTACAATGGACAGCCCCAGGCCGCTGCCCATCTGGGCCCGCTTGTGCTCCTTGTCCACCTTGTAGTAGCGCTCCCAGATGTCCTTGAGCTTGTCCTGGGGGATGCCCTCGCCGGTGTCGGTGACAGACACCCGCACCTTGCCCTCTTCCACGGTCTGCCGCAGGGTGATGGTCTTATCCTGGCCGGAGTACGTGATGGCGTTGTTCACCAGGTTATACACCACCTGGGAAATCTTCAGCTCGTCGGCGTCCACCCACACATCCTGCTGGAAATAGAAGGGAAAGCGGTAGTCCGCCAGCTTGTCATACCGGTGCAACATGCTCCGTATGCTTTCTGTGAGGTTGAAACGGGTTTTCTCCAAGGGGAGCACCCCGGCCTCCAGCTTGGAGAGATCCAGCAGGTCGTTGACCAAGCTGGTCAGGCGCTCTGCCTCGTCGATGATGACCTGCACATTTTCCGGGGTGTTCTCTCCGGGCAGGTCCCGCATCACCTCGCCATAGCCCTTAATCATGGTCAGCGGCGTGCGCAGGTCGTGAGAGACGTTGGCCAGCAGGTCCCGCCGCAGGCCCTCCACCTTAGAGAGCTCCTGGGCGGCATAGTTCAAGGTGCCGGCCAGTTCCCGCACCTCACGGGCGCCCCGCTCCTCAAAGCGGATGGCGTAATCCCCCCGGCCCAGCACCTTGGCGCCCTCGTTCATGGCTGTCAGGGGGCGGGAGATCCGCCGGGCGATGAACAGGGCCAACGCCACGCCCAGCGCCGCCGTCACCGCCGTCAGGGTGGTCACCTGCACCAGCAGGGTCTCCCGGATAGAATCCACAGGGGTGATCTCGCTCTCCAGCACCACCATGCGGTTGAGCCCCGCGGGCGTACGGCAAATGGTGACATACAGCACCACCTGGTTGCGGGTGCCGTCCTGGTTTACAAAGGGAGAGCGCACCACCTCCAGCCGGCGGCCTCCGTTCAGGTTCACATCGTCAAACAGGTCCGCCAGCCGCAGCCGGGACTGGGAGAGGTTGTCCAGGTAGCACTCCTTCCGGCTGGCCTTCCAGCCGGAGAGCATCTGCCCCATTTCATCCGTGACCACTATGCTGATGCCCGTGTTCAGGCACAGCTGCTCCACCTGGTCGTCCAGGTCCTCCGAATCCAGGTGGCGCTGGACCACTTCGGCAGCGGCCTTCACTTCCGCTGTCTTCACCGTGCGGTAGAAGGGTTCCAGCAGCACAATCTGGAACAGCCACAGCAAGGCCCCCACCACCAGGATTAGCACGCCAAACCCGCATAGGATCTGCCCCCGCAGGCCCATGGGGCGCCTTTTTCTTCGCGCCATTTCAGTTCACCTCGAACCGGTAGCCCACGCCCCGCAGGGTGACGATGAATTTGCTGTAGGGCCCCAAAGACCGGCGCAGCAGCTTGATATGGGTGTCCAGGGTGCGGTCATCCCCGTAAAAGTCATAGCCCCACACGTTGGTAATGAGCATTTCCCGGGTCAGGGCAATGTTTTTGTTCTGCACCATGTAGGCCAGCAGGTCATATTCCTTGGGGGAAAGCTCGGCCCGCTTCCCGTCCACGGTGACAATGCGGGCGTCAAAGTCGATGGAAAGCCCCGCAAAGCTGAGCACATTGCGCTTGTGCTCCTCCCCCTGGGGCTTCACCCGGTTCATAATGGCGCCCACCCGCATCATCAGCTCCTTGGGGGAAAAGGGTTTTACCACATAGTCATCCACCCCCAGCTCGAAGCCGTGGATGCGGTCGTACTCCTCCCCCCGGGCGGAGAGCATGAGCACCGGGGCCTTGCAGGTCTTGCGGATCTCCGCCACGGCGGAGAATCCGTCCAGTTCGGGCATCATCACATCCATGATGATGATATCAAATGCCTCTGGGTGACGGCGGCACAGCTCCACGGCCTCCATGCCGTTTTCCGCCTCTGTCACCTGGTTGCCCTCAAACTCCGCGTATTTCCGGATCAGCGCCCGGATCTTTTCCTCGTCGTCCACCACCAGGATACGGTACATATTCCCACTCCTTTTTTGAAGTTTTTTCCGTTGAGAAAAGCATACTCCCCTTCTGTGAACCCTGGGTGAAGGTTTCGGGAAAGGGGCCATGCCGGTTTCAGTATAGCCCGGCGCGCCGCTTTTTTCAAGCGTTGGGGCCCTTTCTCCCCAAAAATCCGCTGTTGACTTTTCACGAAAAAAAGCGTATCATTTCATTAGGGAAATATCCCATATTTTAAATTGTTGTTTTCTAAAATACTAGCTTGTTTAGATAAGGAGGAATCTTTATGCTGCCTGTCATCACCATTGCCCGCCAGTTTGGAAGCGGAGGCCACGAGGTGGGAGAAAAAGTGGCCAAAAAACTGGGCCTTCCCTTCTTTGACAAGGAACTGATCGCCATGGCGGCCAAGAAAAGCGGCCTTTCCGAAGAGGTCTTTGCCGACGCGGACGAAAAAGCCACCAGCAGCCTCCTCTACTCCATGGTGATGGGGAGTTACGCCTTTGGGGCCCGGGTGCCCAGCATCAACGAAATGCCCATCAATGACAAGCTGTTCATCATCCAGTCAGATATCATCAAAAAGGCCGCGGCAGAGGGGCCCTGCGTCATCATCGGCCGCTGCGCCGATTACATTCTGCGGGAGCACGAGAACTGCCTGAACGTGTTTGTCCACGCAGATAAAGCCGCCCGCATCAAGCGCATTGTGGGCCTTAACTACTGCGAGGAGAAAAAGGCCCCGGACTTTGTCACCAAAAAGGATAAGCAGCGGGCCAACTATTACAACTTCTACTCCAACAACCGCTGGGACGACCTGCAGAACTATGACCTGACCATCGACACTTCCCGCTTCTCGGTGGATATTGCCGTGGATCTGATCATCGACGCCGCCAAAAAGCTGGACCAATAATCCGATTTTTCTCTTCCCGGGGAGGAGGGCGTGAGCCCTTCTCCCCGGTTTTATCTTTCCCGGCCTTCACTTTTCAAACAGGGAGGACTGTGCTACAATAGGACAAAACCGCCGGGCCTCCCCGGCCTGAAACAGGCAAAGGAAACACTGCATGAAAAAACTGAAGCACTGGCTCAACAGCCTTTCCAACAAAACCGCAAAAAGGCTCTCCCTGGGCATGCTGGCCCTGGGGCTTCTGCTGTTCCTGCTGGCCCTTTGGCTCAACTTGGGGGCAGGGGGCGGGGGCACCACTTTGACCACCTACGCCATGGGCTCTTATGTACAGCAAACCGTGTACGGCGGAGACGAGGAAGGGGCTGCCCAGGCCGCCAACACCGCCATAACCGAACTGGAGGACCTGATCTCCTGGCGGGTGGAGGGCAGCGATGTAGAGCAGCTGAACCAGGCCGCCGGCACGGATTTTCTGGAGATTGACCAGCGCACCTGGAATGTGCTGCGCACGTCCCTGGATGTGTGCCAGGCCAGCGGCGGCGCCTTTGACATCACCATTGCCCCCATCAGCTGGCTGTGGGACTTTGACGAAAACCCCCGTCTGCCCCAGGCAGAGACCATCGAGGCCCTGCTGCCCGCCGTCAACTACGAGAACATCTCCCTGCTGGAGGACGGCACCGCCGCCCTTCAAACCCACAGCACCGCCCTGGACCTGGGGGCGGTGGGCAAGGGAGCTGCCTGTGACGCCGCTGTGGCTGCCTATGAAGAGTCCGGTGTGAACCGGGCCGTGGTATCCGTGGGGGGCAGCGTGGGCGTCTACGGGGAAAAGCCGGGAGGCCAGCCCTGGACCATCGCCCTGCGGGACCCGGACACAGAGGGCTCTCTGGGCACCCTCTCCCTTGCCAGCGGTTTCCTTTCCACCTCAGGCAGCTATGAAAAGCAGTTTACAGAGGACGGCGTGACCTACCACCACCTTCTGGACCCGGACACCGGCTATCCCGCCGAAAGCGGGCTGCTGTCCGTCACCGTGTGGAGCGGCAGCGGAACCCTCAGCGACGCCCTCTCCACCGCCTGCTTTGTGCTGGGCTTGGAGGACAGCCTTCCCGTGCTGGAGCAGTTTGACAGCGAGGCGGTGTTCATTACAGAGGATCACCAGATTTACGTGACTGAAGGCCTGGCGGACGCCTTTTTCCTGAAAGGGGAAGGCTATACCCTGGCGGGCACGGTGTGAGGCCGCCTATGCCTATGGAAAAAAAGCCCTTTCTCTCTGCGAAAGGACTGCTGTTGTGCGCCCTGCTGCTTCTGACGGCGGGAATCGCCTACGCGGCCCTTTCCCTCTCCCCCCGGGGGACCTTGGCCCTTGTGGAGGTGGACGGCCAGGTGGTGCTGGAACGGGACCTTTCCTCCCTGACAGGGACGGAGACCGTCCCCCTGGAAGGGGCAAACGGCATCCAGCTCACAGTGGAGCTCTCTCCCGAAGGGGCCCGGGTGGCCTCCTCCTCCTGCCCGGACCAGGTGTGCGTCCACACCGGGCTGCTCACCCGGGCGGGGGAGTCCGCCATCTGCCTGCCCGCCCGGGCCACCCTCCGCCTGGAAGGGGGCGGGGATGCCATCGACGCCACTGTGTACTGACTGGAGGGAGGAACCTGCCATGAAACGCAAATCTGGCCGTGTGGCCTTTACCGCGCTTTTAGCCGCCCTGGCCCTGGCCCTCTCCTTTTTAGAGGGGCTCCTCCCCCCTCTCCCCATGATGCCCCCCGGGGCCAAGCTGGGGCTTTCCAACCTGGCCACCATGTACGCCGCCGGCAGCCTGGGCCTGCCCAGCGCCCTGTTCTTGGCGGTGTTCAAGGGTGCGTTCGCCTTGGTGACCCGGGGGGGCATGTCCGGGCTGATGAGCCTTTCCGGCGGGGTTATCAGCACGGTGGTGATGTGGCTGCTGCTGAAAAAAGCCAACGCCTCTTTGGGGGTGGTGGGCGTCTGCGGGGCCCTGGCCCACAACGCCGCCCAGCTGTGCGCGGCCTACTTCCTCACCAGCACCAGCGTGCTGTTTTATGTGCCCTTCCTGCTGGTGTTCGGGGTGCTCACCGGGCTGCTGACAGGTCTGGTGCTCAAGCTGACGCTGAAGCCCTTGGAGCGGCTGCAAAAATATCTGGGGCCGTGAAAAAAGGACATCCACGGTTTCCCGGATGTCCTTTCCTGCAAGCCTTTATGTGTCCAGCTCCCCGCAATAGAGGGTGCGGCTCTGGCTGTCGTAGACAGCGGCGGTGAAGTTTTGGGACGGCCGCTCCATGACCCCCTGGGCGGTGTAGCTGCCGGTCTGATCATCGCAGAAGAACCAATAGCCCTCCTCCACCTGGGGGAACAGGGGGCCGCCGTCCTTGCCGGTGAGGTAGGGATTGACACTGATATAGGCCCCATCCTGGGCTTTCTCTATCCCCTCCGTGCCATAGAGAAGGTACCGGACATCGTTGTCCAGGGGCAGGGCATGCCAGCCCTGGGCGGTTTGAAGGGATTCCTCAAATGCCGCAGCGTCCTCCGGAGAGAAGGCGATCTCCCAATACTCTGTGCCGTCGCTCATGCCCCCGTGATCGTCCCAATGGTCTTGCACTGTGCCCTGGGACGCGTTCACTCCCAGGCTCTCCGGCAGGGAGACTGTTTCCCCGCAGGCGGCGCAGCACAGGGCCAGCGCCGCGGCCAGGCACAGGGTAAAAAACCGTTTCACGCGCATCATTGCATCATCTCCTTTGACGCCAGTATACACCTTTTTCAGAAGGGGTGCAATGTACCGGCCGGGGGAGGATGAAAAGTTCCCTATTGACAAATCATATACGGCCCCATATAATAAAATAAGTATTATATTTTCAAAGAGAGGTACATACTGACATGGACGACGGCGACAGTCACCCTGCCAGCGCCAATTTTCCCCAGGTAAATAGCCAAGTTTTTAAGCATAACTTGCCGCGGAGCCTCGCGGCAGGCTATGCTTTTTTGTGCTTTCCTGGGGGATTTTACCCCCGGAACTAGGGGCCGCTGGCATCTGGAAAAGAGAGAGAATTTGATTTGTTTTTAGAAAAAAAGGAGTGCACATTTTTTGGAAATCTTACTGCAAGTTATACTGATATTGGTCAACGCCTTTTTCGCCGGCACGGAGATGGCCGTTGTGTCCCTAAACGCCACCAAGCTGCGAAAAATGCAGGAGGAAGGGAACAAAATCGCCGGGAAGCTGTTGAGCATGGTGGAGGATTCCTCCGCCTTCCTGTCCACCATCCAGGTGGCCATCACCCTGGCGGGCTATCTGGGCGCGGCCTTTGCCGGCGAGAACTTCGCCCCGGTGCTGTCCAACTGGCTGTACAATGACCTGGGCTTCCAGCTCATCCCCCTAACCGCCTTAAACAGCGTGGCCATCATCATCATCACCATCATCCTGTCCTACTTCACGCTGGTGTTTGGCGAGCTGGTGCCCAAGCGCATTGCCCTGCAAAAGTCCTATGAATGGGCCAAAATGGCCTGCGGGGTCATCCGGGGCATGGCCTTTGTGCTGCGGCCGGTCATCTGGCTGCTGTCCGTCTCGGTCAACGGCGTGCTGCGCCTGCTGCACATGAAGGTGGAGGCCGAGGAGGAAAACGTCACCGAGGATGAGATCCGCATGATGGTGGACCTGGGCGGCGAAAAGGGCGCCATCGACGAGGATGAGCAGGAGTGGATTCAAAACGTGTTCGACTTTGGGGACAGCTCCGTGCGGGAATCCATGACGCCCCGCAGCGACATGGACGCCCTGGACATTGAATCCACCGACGGGGAAATTTTGGAGATGATCCAGGAGACGGGGCGCAGCCGCTTCCCCGTGTACGAGGAGAGCGTGGACACCATTTTGGGCATTTTAAACGTGCGGGACTACCTCCTGGACCGCAACGCCGGGAAAAAAACCAGTTTAAAGGACCTGCTGCGCCCGGCCTACTTTGTGCCAGAGACCATGAAGGCCGACAACCTCTTTAAAGAGATGCAGAAGGAAAAGGTGCACATCGCTGTGGTAGTGGATGAGTACGGCGGCACCGAGGGCATTATCACCATGGAGGACCTGCTGGAGGAGATTGTGGGCAACATCTACGACGAGTTCGACAAGGCCGAGCAGCCGGAGGTTGTGCCTCTGGGTGAGAACCAGTGGCGCATCGCGGGCTCCACGCCCATCAGCACCCTGGTGGACGACCTGGAGCTGCCCCTGCCGGAAAGCGACGACTACGACACCCTGGGCGGCCTCATTGTCACCCGGCTGAATGCCATCCCCAAGGATGGGGAACAGCTGGACCTGCAGGTGGAAAACGTGGCCCTGCATGTGGAGAAGATTGAGGACCACCGCATTGAGAGCGTGGTGGTGCGTCTGCTGCCAAAGGAGGAGCCGGAAAAACCCGAAAAGAAAGAAAAGGAAAAATAAAATGGCCTTGCAGCCGTGAAGGGGCGCCCGGAGAAAACCCGGGTGCCCCTTTTTGCGCAGTTTCCGGGGAAAATCTCTCTCCCTCCCCTTGACAGCATCTCTATTTGATATTATAATGATATCAAATCAAAAGCTTGGAAAAGGAGTGGTATGAAAATGGAAATGCAAGAAAAAATCGTCAACCGCTATACGGAAAAACCGGTAAAGACAAAAAACGGCTTTGTCATGCTGGCCCTGATCTTGGTGCTGTTCTTTGGCAGCATTGCCGCCATGGTGTGCGGGCCGGTATTTCTTTCCTCCACCAACGTGGGCGCCGCTGTGGGAGTTGCCATCGCCGGAGCGCTGGTGCTCATCTTCGATTTCTTCCTCATGCCGGGACTGAAGATTCTAAACCCCAACGAGGCCCTGGTGCTGACCCTCTTCGGCAAGTACCACGGCACCCTGAAGAAGGACGGCTACTTCTGGGTAAACCCCTTCTGCGAGGGCATCAACCCCGGGGCCGCTCCCGCCTCTATGACCACTGTCAACGGCAACACCAGCTTCAGCTTTGGGGGCAGCAGGAAGATCTCCCTGAAAACCATGACCCTGAACAACGAGAAGCAGACCGTCAATGACGAGCGGGGCAACCCCATCGTCATCGGCACCATTGTCATCTGGCGGATTGTGGACACCACCAAGGCTGTGTTCAACGTACAGAACTACCGGACGTTTTTGGGAACCCAGTGCGACTCCGCCACCCGGAACATCGCCCGGATGTACCCCTACGACCTGATGGACGACGACGACCAGGGGGAGAAGACCCTGCGGGGCAGCAGCCAGGAAATCGCCGACATGATGAAGCAGGATTTGCAGCAGCGGGTGGCCATTGCCGGGCTGGAGATTCTGGAGGTGCGCATCACCCATCTGTCCTACGCGCCGGAGATTGCCGCGGCCATGCTGCAGCGCCAGCAGGCCGAGGCCATTGTGGCCGCCCGGAAGAAAATTGTGGAGGGCGCCGTGGGCATGGTGGAGATGGCTCTGGAGCAGCTGCAGGACCAGCGCATTGTAGACCTGGACGAGGAGCGGAAGGCCGCTATGGTCAGCAACCTGCTGGTGGTTCTCTGTGGCAATAAGGATGCCCAGCCCATTGTGAACAGCGGGTCCATTTATTAAACAAAGGCAGTGATGGAATGGAATCAAAGGAAAAGGGAAAAAAGCAGATCCTGCTGCGCATCTCTCCCAAACTGTGGGAGGACCTGGCCCAGTGGGCCGAGGACGATTTCCGCTCCATCAACGGGCAGATCGAGTATTTGCTGACGGAGTGCGTCAAAAAGAGAAAAAAAGGAAACAAAGAGCCATAGAAGAAGGGAGGGCAGCCCCGGCTGTCCTCCCTTCTTTGTTTCAATTTCCCCCAATGGCCTCCAACTCCTCCACCAGGTCCCCTCGCAGCACCAGGTCCGCCCGGCTGTCATAGGGGGTGGGGTCCCGGTTCAGGATGACCAGCCGGGCGCCCGGGGCCAAATACTCCACCAGCCCGGCCACGGGGTACACCACCAACGAGGTACCCGCCACCAGCATCAAGTCGGCCTCCTCTGCGTAACGGATGGCCTGGCGCAAATCTTTTTCATTGAGGGCCTCCCCGTAGAGCACCACATCCGGCCGGATCGTCCCCCCGCAGGAGCACTTGGGCACGCCGGCGGTGTGGATGACGCAGGACATGTCGTACTTCTTCCCGCAGGAGAGGCAGGTGTACCGGTTCTCGCTGCCGTGGAGCTCCAGCACGTTTTGGCTGCCCGCCATTTGATGGAGGCCGTCGATGTTCTGGGTGATGACCGCCCGCAGCCTGCCCTCCCGCTCCAGCCGGGCCAGGGCATAGTGGGCGCCGTTGGGCTTGGCGTCCGGGTAGAGCATCACGCCCCGGAGGAAGTCGTAAAACTCCGCCGTGTGATGGACAAAGTATCCGTGGGAGAGCATCTCCTCGTAGGAGAGGCCCGCTTTCTTCTGCTGGTACAGGCCATGGGCGCTGCGGAAATCCGGGATGCCGCTGGCAGTGGAGACCCCCGCCCCGCCCAGGAACACCATGCGCCGGCTCTCCCGCACCCACTGGCGCAGCAACTCCAACTCTGTCACGGCAGGTCCCCTCCCTTCAAGAGCAGCTCCACCGGGCAGTGGTCGCTGCCCATCACCTGGGAGAGAATGCGGCTGTCCTCCAAGCGGGGCAGCAGCCGCTCGTCGGCCAGGAAATAGTCAATGCGCCAGCCGGTGTTGTTCTGCCGGGAGTGGAACATGTAGCTCCACCAGGAGTAGGCCCCCTCCTGCTCCGGATAGAAGTGGCGGAAGGTGTCCACAAAGCCGGTGGCCAGCAGCTCGGCGAACTTGCCCCGCTCCTCGTAGGAGTAGCCCGCGTTGCCGATATTGGACTTGTCATTTTTCAGGTCAATGGGGCGGTGGGCCACGTTCATGTCCCCGCAGACGATGACCGGCTTTTTCTCCCGCAGGGCGGTGAGGTACTCCCGGAAGGCGTCCTCAAACTGCATGCGGTAGCCAATGCGCACCAGGTCCCGCTGGGAGTTGGGGGTGTACACCGTCACCAGGATGAAGTCCTCATACTCCGCGGCGATGACCCGGCCCTCCCCGTCGAACTCCTCCAGTCCCATGCCGCAGGTGACGGAAAGGGGCTCCTTCTTGGAGAAGATAGCCGTGCCGGAGTACCCCTTGCGGGTGGTGGCGGAGTTCCAATACTCAAAATAGCCTGGAAAATCGAAATCCGCCTGCTCCTTTTGCATCTTCGTCTCTTGCAGGCAGAGAATATCCGGGGCCTCCTCTTCCAAAAACTGGGAAAACCCCTTTCCCATGCAGGCCCGCAGGCCGTTGACGTTCCAAGAGACCAGCTTGATGGCTGCGTTCTCCAAGCGACCACTTCCTTTTGTTTTAAAATTCTAGGAAAGCATCCCATTTCGGGCTGTTTTGTGCTATAATACCTTCACATTCCAAGGGCGGCCCGTTCCGCCCCAACAGACTGCAAGGGAGGAAATTTCCAATGCAAAATCCCATTGTAACCATCCAGACCACCCGGGGCACCATCCAAGTGGAGCTCTATCCCGAAGTGGCCCCCAACACGGTGAACAACTTCATCTACCTGGTCAAGCAGGGCTTCTATGACGGCACCATCTTCCACCGGGTCATCCCCGGGTTCATGATCCAGGGCGGCGACCCGGAGGGCACCGGCATGGGCGGCCCCGGCTACGGCATCAAGGGCGAGTTTGCCGCAAACGGCTTCCAGAACGACCTGCGCCACACCACCGGCGTCATCTCCATGGCCCGCAGCCAGCGGCCCAACTCCGCGGGCAGCCAGTTCTTCATCATGGTGGACGATGCCCCCTATCTGGACGGCCAGTACGCCGCCTTCGGCAAGGTGACCGAAGGCATCGCCGTGGCCCAGGCCATTGTGTCCGCTCCCCGGGACCGGGCCGACCGCCCCTACGAGGACCAGATTATGGAGAAGGTCACGGTGGAGACCTTCGGCCAGGAGTATCCCGACCCCATCACCGGCCCCGAGCACGGCTAAGGGGTTGCACCCCGGGCAATTCGCGCCATGGACAGCTCGCTCCGCTCGTGCTCATCGAACCGCTAGCGCACGTTCGCGGCGGAGGCTGTTTGCTGAAACTCTCTCAGGCAGCACTCTGTGCTGACAGCTCCCTCTGGGACGGATGGAGCAAAACAAGCCCCACACGGAAAAGCTACAAACAAATGCAGACAACGGGAGCCGCCGCGCGCGGTTCCCGTTTTTTTGCGGGGATTTACCCCTCCGCCACCCGGTCCAGGATCATGGGGCCGGTTTGGGGAGCTTGGGGGCCCACCTCCAGGGCCTGGAAGAAGCGCTCTTCTCCCCGGCGGCACAGGGCCTCGCTTTGGGCGTACAGCCGGGCGATGGGCTGGCCCTGCTCCACCCGGTCCCCTTTGTTCTTCAGCAGGATGATCCCCGCCCCAAAGTCGATGGAGCTCTCTTTTGTTTCCCGTCCCGCTCCCAGTTCCACAGCGGCAAGGCCGCAGCCCTCCGCGTCCAGGCGGGTGATGTACCCCGCCTGGGGCGCGGCGATTTCCACACAGGCCGGGGAAATGGTAAATCTCTCCGGGTTTGTGATATAGCTGCCGTCGCCCCCCTGGGCCTCCGCCATCTGGCGCAGCTTCTCCAAAGCCCCGCCGGAGCGCACAGCCTCCACGGCCTTGGCTCGGGCCTCCTCCATGGTTTCCGCCTGGCGTCCCAGGTAGACCATGTTGGCGGAAAGCTCCAGGCACAGAGAGCGCAGCCGGTGGTCCCCCTTGCCGGAGAGCACCTCCACCGCCTCCTGCACCTCCAGGGCGTTGCCGATCTTCCGGCCCAGGGGCATATCCATGTCGGTGATAAGGGCCACGGTCTGGCGCCCCACCTGGCTGCCAATGCGCACCATCTCCCGGGCCAGGGCGCGGGAGTCCTCCAGGGTCTTCATAAAGGCGCCGGAGCCCACCTTCACGTCCAGCAGGATGGCGTCCGCCCCGGCGGCGATCTTCTTGGACATGATGCTGGAGGCGATCAAGGGCAGGCTCTCCACCGTGGCGGTCACGTCCCGCAGGGCGTAGAGCTTCTTGTCCGCAGGGCACAGGTTCCCCGACTGGCCGATAATGGAAAGCCCCGTCCGCTTTACGATGTCGAAGAACTCCTGGCGGGGAATATCCGTGCGCAGGCCGGGAATGCTCTCCAGCTTGTCCACGGTGCCCCCGGTGTGGCCCAGGCCCCGGCCGCTCATCTTGGCGATGGTCACCCCGCAGGCCGCGGCAATGGGCCCTATAATCAGGGAGGTCTTGTCCCCCACGCCCCCGGTGGAGTGCTTGTCCACCTTCACTCCCGGCAGGGCGGAAAGGTCCACCCTGTCCCCGGAACCGGCCATTTCCAGGGTCAGGTCCCCAGTCTCCCGGCGGGTCATGCCCCGGAAGAAAATGGCCATCAGCAGGGCGCTGGCCTGATAATCGGGGATCTCCCCCCGGGTGAAGCCCAGCACGAAAAAGCGCAGCTCTTCCCGGGTCAGCTCGCCCCCCTCCCGCTTCTTATGGATGATATCGTACATGCGCATAGAATGTTCCTCTTTCCCAGGTCACAGATACAGGTTCATGTACCAGGCGTCGAAGTCCCGGCCATCCACCTTCATAAACTTCTTGTACAGGCCCATCTTCTCAAAGCCCAGGTGCTCATACAGGGCCACGGCCCGCTCATTGTCGGAGCGCACCTCCAGCTGGAGCACCTCTAAACCCGCGCCTTTGGCAAAGGAAATCAGGGTCTCCATGGCCTTCCGTCCAATGCCCAGGCCCCAGAAGCCTCTCCCCACGGTGACGGACAAGCCGGCCCGGTGGGCCACCCGCTCCCGGGCGGTGAGGGCGTCGCAGGAGGCGATGGCCACCAGCTCCTCCCCCACAAAACCCGCCAGCATGATGGACTTCTCCTCCTTCCGCTGGCTTTCCAAAAAGGCCCGCTCCCGTTCCACAGGCATGGGGAAGCCGTCCTTGCCGAAAAGCAGGTTATCGCTCTCCCCGCCCACCCGATTCAGGTAAGCGAGTACCCTGGGGGCGTCGTCGGGGACAGCCTCCCGCAGCAGAAGGGTCTGCCCGTTTTTCAGGACATAGGTCTTGGGTTCCCATTTGCTCATGGGGGACACTCCTTTCAAACACAAGCTGTACCGCGCGGCGGCATGAAAATCTGCGGGATTACCAGCGCAGCCGGAGCAAAGAAAGCCAGGGGCAAGGCCCCAGGCCCGCCGGGCCATGGGCATGCCCCGCCCCTTTTTCCCTTACTGCAAGTTCCCCGGGCCAAAGGCCAGGGGCATCAGGTCCTCCAGCTTCTTCACTTGGAGCTCTTTCCCGTCCGTCATCACGATCTCGAACTCCGGCCCGCAGAACTCCGCCATCACCTGGCGGCACACGCCGCAGGGGGCGCAGAGCTCGCGGGGCTCCTGCCCTTTCCTGCCCCCCACAATGGCGATGGCCTTGAACTGCCGCTTGCCGTCGTTCACCGCCCGGAAAAAGGCGGTGCGCTCGGCGCAGCAGGTGGCGGTGAACCCGGCGTTCTCAATGTTGCACCCGGCGTACACCGAGCCGTCGGCGCACAGCAGGGCCGCCCCCACCGCGAACCCCGAATAGGGGCAGTAGGAATTTTTCCGGGCCTCTTTGGCCCGCTCCACCAGGGCCAGGCGCAGGGCCTCCCGCTGTTCCATCACAGGCCCGCCTCCTTTGCCAGCTTCACCAGGCGGCTGGTGCCCAGCCGGTCCGCCCCCAGGGCGAGGAAGCGCTCCGCGTCCTCCTTGGAGGAGATGCCCCCGGCGGCCTTCACCTGGACGTGGGGCGGGGTGTGGCGGCGCAGCAGGGCCACGTCGTCAAAGGTGGCCCCGCCTGTGGAAAAGCCCGTGGAGGTCTTGATATAGTCCGCCCCGGACTCCCCCACCACTTGGCACAGCCGCACCTTCTCCTCCTGGGAGAGCAGGCAGGTCTCGATAATAACCTTCAGCACCCGGCCCTGGCAGGCGTTTTTCACCGCCCGGATCTCCGCCTCCACCTGGTCGTACAGGCCGTCCTTCACCCAGCCCAGGTTCGCCACCATGTCGATCTCCTGGGCGCCGTTGCCCACCGCGTTGGAGGCCTCTGCCGCTTTGATGGGGGCGGTGCTGTACCCGTTGGGAAAGCCGATCACCGTGCAGATGGGCACCCGCCCGGCGGCGTATTGGGCCGCCTGCTTCACATAGGCAGGCGGGACGCACACGCTGGCGCATCCATACTGGATTCCCTCGTCCACAATGCGCCGGATTTCCTCCCACCGGGCCGCCGGATTTAGAAGGGTGTGGTCCACATGGGAGAGGATGTCGCGCCATTCCATACACAAGCCCCCCTTCAAGCTGTGCCTTCCAGGATGATCTTGGAGAGCTGCTCCCGGGTGGGAAGCCCCTCGTTGTCGCTGCGGTGGGTGATCTGGATGGCTCCGATCACGTTGCCCCGGAAGGTGGCCTCCTCCAGGGTTTCCCCCTCCGCCAGGGCGCTGATGACCCCGGCGGCAAAGCCGTCCCCGGCGCCCACAGTGTCCACCTTTTCCCGCACGGGGAACGCAGGGGAGTACCCCGCCTTGCCGCCCAGCTGGGAGAAGTAGGCCCCTTCCTTGCCTGTTTTGACCACCACGTTCTTCACGCCCAGGCTGTGATAGTATTCCGCCACGCCCTCGGGCGTATCCCGGCCTGTGAGGATCCTCCCCTCGCCAATGCCGGGAAGGATGGTCTCCACCCCCTGGGCCAGGCCGTTAAGGGTCGCGATCATCTTTTTCTCGCTGGCCCACAGCTGGGGCCGCAGGTTGGGGTCGAAGGAGATGGGCAGCTCCAGCGCCTGGGCCCGCTGGATCAGCCGTTTGGTGGCCGCCAGGGCGCTCTCGGAAACGGCCGGGAAGATGCCCGTTACGTGCAGGCGCTCGCAGCCGTACAGGTCCAGCTTGTCGATGTCGTGGGGGGTGATGGTGGAGGCCGCAGAGCCCTTGCGGTAATAGGCGATGTCCGGGTCACCCTTCTGGGTGAACGCCTTCATCATAAAGCCGGTAAGGGCCTCTTCGGTCTGCATCACCAGGTCGGTGGCAATGCCGTTCTGCCGCATGCCCCGCAGGATGCGCTCGCCCAGGGGGTCAAAGCCCAGGCGTGTGCAGTAGGCCGGGGTGTGCCCCAGCCGGGCCAGGCCCACCGCCACATTGTACTCCGCCCCGGCGATGGAGGCGGTAAAGCCGTTCACCTCGCTGAGGGAGCCGGTCTCATTGGCCATAAACAAGCCCATTGGTTCACCCATCAGGATAATTTTCATCGTCAAATCCCTCCTAGAGTTAAGTTTCATCCATCCAACGCCGCAGCCGTTCTGCCTGAAAGGGTGGCTGGGCTGTCATTCCCCTTGGGCAGGCACGGTGGTTTTCACCAGCTCCGCCTCCCCGCAGACCCGCACCCGGCCGGTGCCGGCTGGCACGAACAGGCTGTCCCCCGCCGTAAACTCCAGGGCGTTTTCCGGCCCTTCCAGCCGGCCGCCGCCCTTCACGCACAACAGGGAGATAAAGCTGTCCTCCCCGGCCTCCAGAACCAGTGCCTCCTCCACCCGCAGCTTCTCGGTGGAGAAATAGGGGCACTCCGCCAGGGTTTGGGCCGTGCCCCCCGCGCAGGAGCGCACCGGCCCCAAATGGCTGGCCGTGTCCGAGGGCTCTAGCCTGCACACGTCCAGGGCCTTGGCGATGTGCAGCTCCCGGGGCCCGCCGGCCGTAGTCATAGACCCGGTAGGTGCAGTTGGAGTTCTGCTGGATCTCACAGATCAAGATGCCCGCCCCGATGGCGTGGATGGTGCCAGACTGGATGAAGAACACATCCCCCGGGCGCACCTCCACCTTGTTGAGCACCTCCAGCACCGTGTTGTTCTCAATGCGCTGCTGGAACTCCTCCTTGCTCACCGGGCGGTTCACCCCAAAGTAGAGAAACGCCCCGGGCTCACAGTCCACGATGACCCACATCTCCGTCTTGCCGTACTCGCCCTCCACCCGCAGGGCGTACTCGTCGCTGGGATGCACCTGGATGGAAAGAGGGTCCTTGGCGTCGATGAGCTTGATGAGCACCGGGAAGTCCCTGAAGGCCCGGGCGTTTTTCCCCAGGACTTCCGGGAACTGTTGAAAATACTGGCTCAGAGTTAGGCCCGGATGGTCCCCGCCCGCCAGGGTGCTCTCCCCGGCGGGGTGGGTGGAGAGCTCCCAGCTCTCCGCCACCTTGTCAAAATCGCAGTTCTTGCCGTACACATCCCGCAGCTTGGTGCCGCCCCACAGGTAATCCTTGAACGCGGGAGAAAGCTGTTCCAGCTTCATAGAGGTCTCCTCCTCATTTTGGGTACGATTTGGTTGCAGCGTTGTCACAGGGGTTACAACACTGTTCCGAGACAAATCCTCCCCTTTATGGTATACTATTTTTGGGAAAAACGCAAACCTTTTTCGTCCCTGAAAAAGGAGGGATTCTTTATGAAAAAGAAAGCACTTTCGCTTCTTCTGGCCCTGGCCTTCTGCCTGGCCCTGCCCATCCCCGCTTCGGCCAATTCGGCGGAGCCCCCCTATCTGACAATCTTGGTAGAACACCCGCCCGCCGACTTAAAACTGACCCTCACCCTGGGGGAAGGGTCCTTACAAGAAAGTTATACCCTCCAGCAGGATTCCCTGCTGTGGGAGGGCTACTACCGGTTTTACATCCACATCTGGAGCCCCTGGGCCCCAGCAGGCACCGAGCCGCAAACCGCTTCCCTTCTGGTGGAAAACGGCGGGACGCATTTCTCCCTTTCCGTAGAGCCGAAAGGCTTTTCCTATTCTCACAACCTGGTTACCTTGGATTTGGCCAACCAGCGGCTGCTGTACGGCCAGCCCTGGTGGCGGCAGCCTTTGCTGATCTTCCTGCGGGTGTCCCTGACCCTGGTGCTGGAGGGCCTGGTGTTTTTGCTTTTTGGCTACCGGCAAAAGCGCAGCTGGCTGGTGTTCCTGCTTGTAAACCTGGTCACCCAGCTGGGGGTGAACCTGTGCATCTACTGCGTCGCCTCGCCCACTGCCCTAGAACCCTACGCCGCCCTCATCTACCTGGGGCTGCTGCTCTACACCCCTATGGAGATTTTGGTACTTGTGGCGGAAGCGATTGCCTTCCCCCGTCTTGTAAAAGAACACCGGAAACGCCGGGCTGTGGGGTACGCCTTTGTAGCCAACCTATTCAGTTGGGCTCTGGGAGGCGCCCTGCTGGCTGTTCTGCCCCTGTAATCTATTCTTCGCGTTCAACCCTCCCCACTTTATACAGAGCGCCCCGCCTGGCACAGCTTCCAGGCGGGGCGCTCCCTTTTTCTGTTTGGATGGAAAAAAGCGCCCTTTCACTGGGGCGCTTCTTTCCCATTAACCGGCCAACGCTGTCAAAACGGCGCTGGCCACGCTGCCGGCGCTCTCGATGCCACCGGTGCCGTCCTCCACCAGCACGGCGAAGGCGTAGGGGTACTGCTGAGAGTCGCAGAAACCCACCATCCAGCAGTTGGGGCCCTGGTCCTCCCCCACCTCGCCGGTGCCGGTCTTGGCGCACACGTTCATGCCGCTGGGGAACAGGTAGTCCCCGTAATAATACTCCACATTGTTGCGCAGAAGGGTCTTTAAGTTCTGGGCCTCCGTGGCGGTGACCAGCTGGCGGCTGCCGCCGGTCAGGCCATCCAGCAGGCCGCCCCCCTGGGTGAGCCAGGGCTCCACATACTCGCCTCCGTTGGCGATGGCCCCCATGAGCACCATCATGTGGTAGGGGTTGCTGAGCACCGTGTACTGGCCCACGCCGGCCCAGCCCAGCTCATTGGCGTTGGCGCCGCTCAGATCGATGGTGCTCTGGGATACGGAGATGCCGCTAAAATCCAGCTGGGTGTTAAAACCCATCTCCTCCGCCTTCCGCTGCAGGGCCTCTGCTCCCAGGTCGTTGGCCAGCTGGGCAAAGTACACGTTGCAGGAGTTGCCCAAAGCTGTGGCCAGGTCCTGGGTGCCGTGGGCATTGCCATGCAGGCAGGTCACGGTACTCTCTCCCAGGGTGACAGAGCCCTGGCAGTCGTAGGAGAGGGAGCTCCAGGTGTCGGGGTATTTTTCCATGGCCGCCGCGGCGGTGACGATCTTAAAGATGGAGCCCGGGGTAAAGCTGCCGGACAAAGTGTTGTCCAGATAGGCCCCCTTGTAGGCCTCGTTGGTCTCAATGTCCTCTGGCACGGCGTTGGGGTCGAAGGTGGGGGCGCTGACCTTTGCCAGCACCTCCCCGGTCTTGTAGTTGTACACCAACACCGCCCCGTTTTTGCCCCCCAGGGCATTGTAGGCGGCGGCACAGGCGTTTTGGTCCACTGTTAAGGAGATATCGCTGCCCATGCGGTTAAAAAAGGTGTCGTTCAGGCCGGTAATGAGGTTGTAGCCAGAGAGCTTTCCCCGCATGGTGGACTGCACACTGGTGGAGATATACCCGTAAGGGTCCCCCACCGTGTGAAGCAGAGAGCGGCGCACCGTCTCATCCGGGCTGTAGATCCGGGCCCCCTCTTGGGTGGTGGCCAGCAGGTTGCCGTTCCGGTCGGTAATGTCCCCCAGGGTGACCGTGGAGTTTTCGGAATTCAAATGCCCGTTATAGGGCTGCATGGCCCATTGGCCCCCGTGCAAAAACAGGTTTACCAGCAGGTAGCCCAGCCCGCCCAAAAAGGCGGCCAGCAGCAGGTAAAGCACCATCGAGCGGAATCCAGTTGTGCGCATGGGTCAGGCCTCCCTTCTGGAATGGCGGCCCCCTCTAGAGCGGGAGGGCGCCGCGGTCTTTCCCCGGCGGGGCGGGGCGGGCTCCTGCACAGGAACCCCTCGGCCCCGGCTGGGGGGTTGGGCATAGTCCTGGCGCAGGCTCTTCCGGCTGGCCCGGCGGGCGGCGTAGGTGCGCTCATCGCTGGCCTTCAAAAAGGCCATCATCCCCCAGACGGAGATCAGGCTGGAGCCGCCGGAGCTGATAAAGGGCAGGGTCACGCCGGTAAGGGGCAGCACGTCTGTGGCGCCATACACATTCAGCGCCGTTTGGAACATCAGCATCCCCGCGGCGGCGCAGGCCGCGATAGAGAAAAAGGTGGAGCGGCTTCTGGTCACATCGCTGCGGGCGTAGAAAACCCACAGCACAAAGGCCAGCAGCACCACCAGGCCCAGCAGCAGGCCCTGTTCCTCGCACAGCAGGCCAAAGACCAAATCGCTGTCCGCTGCGGGGACGCTGCCCATATAGCTGCTTCCCAGCCCCAGGCCGAACAGGCCGCCGCTGGCCAGGTAGGTCAGCACCCGGGTCTGCTGGTAGCCCACGCCGTTAACATCCTCCCACACGTGGCCCCAGCCCATAAAGCGGTCCAGCACATAGGGCTTTACCGTCAGAACCACCAGCACCGCCAGCACCGCCCCAGCCAGCACCAGGGCGATGGTGCGCACGCTGCCGGAACGCATGAAGGCGATGATGAGGAACGTGGCGAACAGGATCAGCGCCATGCCGAAGTCTGGCATCAGGGCCAGCAGGCCGATGCATGCGCCGGTAAAAATCAAGAACTCGCCGATGTTCTTTTTGGTCTGCAGGCGGTCCAAGGTGGAGGTGCCCACAAAGATAAAGGCGATTTTCACAAACTCAGAGGGCTGCACGCTGAGGGGCCCAATGCGAATCCAGTTGGTAGAGCCCCCCGCGTTGGTGCCGATCAGCAGCGTCAGGGCCAATAGGCCGATGGCCCCCAGGCCGATCCACAGGCGGCACTTGGCCACCCGGTCCATGTCGCCCATAAACCAGATCATAAAGCAGAACAGCAGGGTGCCCAGCAGCATGGCGGCAATTTGGGTGGTGACCCCCTGGATATCATAGGCGGAAAGCAGCTGGATGCCGATGCCCGAAAGCAGGTACGCTACGGTCTCGATCTCAAAGCTGACCCGGTGCATCACGCCGATGGAAAAGATATACAGGCCCCAGCCCATCACCAGCACTGCCCCAAAGGGGATGAACTGCTCGGGGTGGAGCTCCCCGCCGGAAAGGGCGCCCTGCACCGCCATAATCAGCAGGGCCAGGGTGGCCACCATCATCAGCTTAAAGGGGGAGGCCGCCTCCCGGGAGAAGCCGGTGAAGATGCGGCGGCGCTCCCGGGGCTGGGCGTCGGTGTTCCACAGGGTCAGGGTAGTGGCGCCCATGGTCACCCGGTCGCCAATGTTCACCAGTTTCCGGTCCTGGATCTTCTTGCCGTTGACGTATACGCCGGACTTAGAACCCGTGTCGCAGATAAACCAGCCCTCGTCCCGGCGCAGCAGCACCGCGTGGTCCCGGCTGGCGGTGGCGTCCGGCAGGTAGATGTCGCAGCTTTTGCTGCGGCCGATGGAGTTCTCCCAGTACAGCACGGGGAACCGCGTTCCAGAGGCCTCGTCCCACAGCATGACCACGGGGTCCCGGCGGCGCTGGCCCTTTTTAAAGGAGGTGTAGCACCGCCACACCACATACAGGGCCAGCAGGGGCACAATGGCCCGCAGAATCAGCAGAACCGTGGGCAGCACCCCCGACTGCAGAAATTCCAGTATCACTTCCAAAAGCTCATCCCCTTTCCCAAGGCCGGGGGCGTTCCCGGCTCAGTTTCCTTCCCGCAGGGGGACGGTCTCCCCGTTGTTTTTGTGGATCATCCGCTCTGGCACAAAGCCCCGCACCATGGAAAGGGGGTACACCCGAGAGTTCCTTCCCACCACGGTGCCGGGGTTTAAAACGCTGTTGCAGCCCACCTCTACATGGTCGCCCAGCATGGCGCCAAACTTTTTCAGGCCCGTGTCCACCCAGCGGAAGCCCGCGTGGACCGTCACCGGGGACTTGTCCTGCTTCACGTTGGAGGTGACAGCCCCCGCCCCCATGTGGGACTTGTAGCCCAGGATGGAGTCCCCCACATAGTTGTAGTGGGGCACCTGCACATTGTCGAACAGGATGACATTCTTCAGCTCGGTAGAGTTGCCCACCACGCAGTTTTCCCCCACCAGGGCGTTCCCCCGGATGAAAGCGCCGGGCCGCACCTCGGTGCCGGCCCCGATGATGCAGGGGCCCGCGATAAAGTTGTTGGGGTAGATTTTGGCCGTCTTGTGAATCCACACGTTTTCCTGGGGATGGTCGTACTCCTCCCGGGAGAGGGAAGCCCCCAGCTCCTGGATAAAGGCGCCGATCTTGGGAAGGGCCTCCCAGGGATAAGCCGTCCCTGCCAGCAGGGGGGCGGCGGCGGTGTGGCTCAGGTCATACAGGTTTTTGGTTTGCAGCATTGCTTCTTCCATGGTGTATCTCTCCTTTTGAAAACAGGGCGGACCCTGTCCGCCCTGCTTCTTTCAGCGCTCAGCTGTGAAGCTGAAGCACCGTTTTGTCAATGGTGTCCAACTGGTTGGTGTCCAGCTGCAGCTCGCCCGCGTCAGTCTGGCGGATATCCAGGGCGATGGTCACCGGCTCGCTGCCGTAACGGATGCTGGAAAGCTCCTCCTGGCAATATGCCACCACCTTGTCCACAAACAGGGAGTTGGCGTCCACCGGCTCCGAATCCGCCTGGGAGGTCTCTTCCCCGTCAGAGGAGCTGGAGTCCTCACCGCTGTAGCTGCCATAGGGGTCCCCGTCGCTGTAACTATCGTAGGAATCGCCGTAACCGTCCCCGTAGCTGTCGTCATAGCCATCTCCGTAGGAGCCATCGTCATAGCCGTAGGTGCCGTCCCCGCTTCCATAGCTGTCCTCGTCCTGAGAGCTGGAGCTGTTGGCCAGGGTGGCTTCCTCTTCCGCCTCTGTGCGCAGCTGGCTGATGGTGTCCTCCAGCCCGCTGAAGTTGACAATGGGGTCAATCTCCACCTCCAGGTAGTAGCCCCCATCCACCTTCTGCTCGTCCTTCACGGTGTAATCCGCCTGGCGCAGGGCCTGGCGCATCACATCCTCCAGCTGGGTCAGCTGGCCGTCGCTGGGGCTTAGGCCGTAGGTGTTGCAGAAATTGACCGCCGCGTTGGCCACGGTGGTGGTGTTGTTTTGCTGGGCCACCTCTTCCGTGGCGGCAGCCACCGCCATATAGGAGGTGTTCTCCCCCTTGTAAGAGCTGTCCAGCAGGGCCTGGAAATAGCCGGAGACATCGTAATCCGCAAAGCCCGTCATGGGCAAGGAGCACCCCGCCAGGGCCAGGGAGAGCCCTGCCGCCGCAGCCGCCAGGGCCGCCCGCTTCCATCCTTTTTTCACGTCACGCCCTCCTTGGCGGCTCACTCGTTGCGGCCGCAGCATTTCTTGTACTTCAGCCCGCTGCCGCAGGGGCAGGGGTCGTTGCGGCCGGGTTTCTTCTGCTTTTTCACCGGCTGCTTCTGCACGGTGCTGTCTCCGGCAGCGGCGGCAGAGGAGGTGCCGGTCTCTTTGGCCACCTGCTCCCGCTGGGGGGCCTCCTCCTTCTTGCGCAGCCGCACGGTAAGCATCATCTTGGCGGTGTTCTCCCGGATGGCGGCGATCATGCTGTCGAACATGTCGAAGCCCTCCAGACGGTACTCCACCACCGGGTCCTGCTGGGCGTAAGCCCGCAGGCGGATGCCGTCCTGCAGCTGTTCCATGGCGTCGATGTGGTCCATCCACTCCTGGTCCACGTTGCGCAGCAGCACCACGCGCTCCACCTCCCGCATAATGGGGGGCGTGAACTCCTTCTCCTTGGCGGCGTAAATGGCGTCGGCCCGGTTCTTCAGCTCGGTGACCACATGCTCCGGCTCCAGGGCCTCCACCTCAGACTTGGTAAAGCGCAGCTCCTCCGGCCCAATCAGCCAGCCCATATAGTGCTCCCGTAGGCCGGGCAGGTCCCACTCCTCGTGGGGGACGTTCTCCGGCAGGTAGCGCTTCACGTTGTCCTCAATGGCGCCGTAGATCATCTTTTGGATCTGTTCCTTCATGTTCTCGCCGTTTAAGACCTGATCCCGCTGGCTGTAGATGATCTGCCGCTGGCTGTTCATCACCTCGTCATACTGGAGCACGTTCTTCCGGATGGCGAAGTTGCGGCTCTCCACCTTGCGCTGGGCGCCCTCGATGGAGTTGGAGACAATGCCCGCCTCGATGGGGGTGTCGTCGTCAATTTTCATCTTGTCCATAAAGCCCTGGAGCCGCTCGCCGCCGAAGAGGCGCATCAGGTCATCCTCCAGGGAGATGTAGAACCGGCTCTTGCCGGGGTCGCCCTGGCGGCCGGCGCGGCCCCGCAGCTGGTTGTCGATGCGGCGGGACTCGTGGCGCTCTGTGCCGATGATATACAGGCCGCCCAGCGCGCGGACCTCCTCTGCCTCGGGGGCAATCTCATCCTTATACTTTTTGTTCAGCTCCGCAAAGGTCTTGCGGGCCTCCAGGATGGCCTCGTCCTCGGTGTGGCTGTAGGCAGAGGCCTCCGCCAGCATCTCCTCGTCATAGCCCATCTTGCGCATTTCGGCCTTGGCCATGAACTCCGCGTTGCCGCCCAGCAGGATGTCGGTGCCGCGGCCCGCCATGTTGGTGGCGATGGTCACGGCACCCTTGCGGCCGGCCTGGGCCACAATCTGGGCCTCCTTCTCATGGAACTTGGCGTTCAAGACCTCGTGCTTGACGCCCCGGGCCTTCAGCAGCTTGGAGAGCAGCTCGCTCTTTTCAATGGTGATGGTGCCCACCAGCACGGGCTGGCCCTTCTGGTGGTGCTCCACAATGTCGTTGATGACGGCCTGGAACTTGGCCTGCTGGGTCTTATAGACCACGTCGGGGCAGTCCTCCCGGATCATGGGCCGGTTGGTGGGGATCTCCACCACGTCCAGCTTGTAGATCTCCGAGAACTCCTCCTGCTCGGTCATGGCGGTACCCGTCATGCCGGAGAGCTTGTCGTACAGGCGGAAGTAGTTCTGGAAGGTGATGGTGGCAAGCGTCCGGCTTTCCCGGGCCACCTCCACGCCCTCCTTGGCCTCAATGGCCTGGTGCAGGCCCTCGTTGTAGCGGCGGCCGTACATCAGGCGGCCGGTGAACTCATCCACAATGATGACCTCGCCGTCCTTCACCACATAGTCCTGGTCCCGGTGCATGATGCCCCAGGCCTTGATGGCCTGGTCCACATGGTGCTGGATCTTCAGGTTGTCCGGGTCGGTCAGGTTCTCGATGCCGAAGAACTCCTCGGCCTTTTTCACGCCCCGGCGGGTGAGGGAACAGGTCTTCCGCTTCTCGTTGACGATGTAGTCGTAGTCCTTATAGAGCTCGTCGTTGTCCTCTTTCTCATCGGTCTCTTTGACGCGGATGGGCTTCAAAGACCGGGCAAAGGCGTTGGCCCGGCCGTAGAGGTCATCGGCCTTGGCGCCCTGACCCGAGATGATGAGGGGGGTGCGGGCCTCGTCGATGAGGATGGAGTCCACCTCGTCCACAATGGCGTAATAGTGGCCCCGCTGCACCTTGCGCTCCTTGTAGGTGACCATGTTGTCCCGCAGGTAGTCAAAGCCCATCTCGTTGTTGGTGCCGTAGGTGATGTCGCAGGCGTAAGCCGCCTTCTTCTCCTGGGAGGACATGCCGTTGAGGGCCAGGCCCACGGTCATCCCCATAAAGTTGAACACCCGGGCCATCATCTCACCCTGGTACTTGGCCAGGTACTCGTTGACCGTGACCACATGGACGCCCTTCCCCGTCAGGGCGTTGAGATAGGCGGGCAGGGCCAGGGTGAAGGTCTTGCCCTCACCGGTCTTCATCTCGGCGATGCGGCCCTGGTGCAGGATGATGCCGCCCTGCACCTGCACCGGGAACAGCCGGATGGAGAGCACCCGGGCCATGGCCTCCCGGCAGGCGGCAAAGGCGTCGGTGAGGATATCGTCCAGGGTCTCGCCCTTTTCCAGCCGCTCCTTGAGAAGGCCGGTCTGGGCCTTCAGCTCCTCATCGCTCAACTGCTTATATTTGTCTTCCAAGCCCAGCACCTGGTCCACCAGGGGCTGGATGCGCTTTAATTCCCGTTTGCTGTAATTTCCAAACAGCTTCGTCAAAAGTCCGTTAGCCATACAAGCCACCCTTTCTTGTGAAGAACGGCGCCGGGCCGTCCTCCCACAGAGGTCGTTCCGCCGCGGGAAAAAGCCCTGGCCTTGCGGGCCGGGCGCCCTTCTGGGCCCTCTGCGGCGCATATTCTTGATTATTATACCACGCAAGGCCGGCCTATTGCAAGGAAAGCCACAGTTTGTTTACAAAATCAGCCGCCGCGCCAAAGGCCCGGTCCAAAAGGCCCCCTCAAACAGGAAAAAGCCCCGGTTTCCCAGGGCTTTTCTCTCATCTTCCGCTGTCCGCGCTCCACTCTAAAAAGCTGCCGGTGGAAGCGTCAATCTCAAATTCATACTCGGTCCGGTCGTAGTAGAGCTCCCCTTCATAGACCTCTCTGCCGTCGTCCCGGTCCAGCCGGATGCGCACATCGCTCTCCGTGGCGCCGGGCACCCGGTCCAGCACCAGCTGGGTGGCCTCCTCTTGGGAGACCGGCCCCGCCCCTTGGCTGGAAGTCTGGTTTTCCCCTGAAACAGGGGTCCAGCCCTCCACATCGGAGTCATAGGAGAGGACTGCGCCGTCCTCCTGGGCAATCTCATAGTCGTATTCCGTGGCCCCCACCGCAAACTCTACATCGTAAACCGCCCGGCCGTCCTCGTAATCCGCTTTAACCCGGTAGACCGTGGCCTCCTCTGCAGTGACGCCGGCGTGCTCTAGGGCGATGGACGTGGCCTCATCCTCCGTAATCCCGGCGCCGCTTTGAGAGGACTGGGACGGCGCGGGGGTGGCCTCCTGGGCGGTTGTGCCGGATTCCTGGCCATCATCCCCCTGGGCTTCCCTGGAAGAAGCGGCGTTGGCCGTATCGTAGTGATAGTTGATGATCTCCCCGTTGTTCCGGGCCACGTCGTAATGATACTCGGTGTCCTGGGTGGAAAAATCAATCTCATAGACCTTCCGCCCCTCCTCGGTTGTGTCCTGCTGGACGGAAAGGGAGGACGTTTCCTCTTGGGTGACACCCGCGTGCTCCAGGGCAATCTCTGTTGCCTGCGCCTGGGTGATGCTCTCAGCGGAACAGCCCGCCAGCAGGGCCGCCAGCGCCAAAGCGCCCGCCGCCCCGCGCACCGTTCTCTTTCTCATCTCGATTTCCTCCGTTTTCAGAATTTCATAGGGGCCAGGGCCCTTTGTTCCCTCTTTCTCCCTCCGCGGGGGAACCCGCGGGCGCGCCCTGGCATAGGATGGGGCAAGCGAAGAAAAAGGAGGCGTCTCTACATGCCCATCCGCGTTTTTATCGACCAAGGGCACAACCCCAGCGGAGCCAATGCCGGGGCCGAGGGCTATGGCCTGCGGGAACAGGACATCACCTATGCCGTGGGGATGGACCTGGCCCGGCTTTTAAACGGCGACCCCCGGTTCACTGCCCGGGTCTCCCGCACCACCCCCACCGAGTCCCTGGGCGCCAGCAATGCCGCCAGCCTACAGCGCCGGGTCTACCTGGCCAATTCCTGGCCGGCAGACTACTTTGTCAGCATTCACTGCAACGCCAACACCAACCCGGCCATCAACGGCACAGAGGTCTATGTTTACCAGCAGAACACCCAGGCCTATTGGCTGGCCCAGCATGTGCTGGGGGGAATTGTGGAAGAGGTGGGCACCCGGGATAACGGGGTGCGCCTGAACCCCACCCTTCATGTGCTGCGCCGCACTGCCATGCCCGCCATCCTGGTGGAACTGGCCTATCTGACCAACGGCGGCGATGCCCTGAAGCTGCGGGATGAGCAGCCCGCCTTTGCCCAGGGCATTTACAGCGGCCTGCTGGGGTATTTTGGAATGGCGCCCCTGTAGGGGCGTTTTCCCCTGTTACGCAGAGGCTGCCGGGACATTCTCCTTCTTGTGCACAGCCTCTGTCCCCGCCTCCAGGGCGGTCTTATAGTACCAGCACTTGTATTCGATGACCTCCATGGTGCGGCGCAGCTGCTCCATCTGGGCCTCTACCGCGGCCTTCCGCTCCAGAAACATCTGGTAGCGCTGGGAAAGGCTCTCATCCCCCAGGGCACACCAGTGCAGGAATTCCCGAATGTCCTTGATGGGCATTCCCGAGGCCTTCAGGCAGCTGATGATCCGCAGGTTCTCCAAATCCTGGTCCGTAAACACCCGCGCCCCGCCCTGGCTGCGGCCCACAAAGGGCAGCAGGCCCTCTTTGTCATAGTACCGCAGGGTATAGGCGGTGACCCCCAGCCTTTCCGCCGCCTGGCTGATGGTATAGGTTCCGCCCTCAGCCGCCATAGGTCAGCACCGCAACGTGGCGGCTCATGCCGCCGTGGATCTCCAGGGTGTCGGTGTCATACCGCATCCAGTGGCCGGCGTTCAAATCCAGGAATTTTTCCACCGGCGCCAGCACGTCGAACCCAAACCGGTCCGACCGGTAGTGCATGGGGATGACCACCCGGGGATGGATGGCCTCCACAATGGCCTGGGCCTCTTCCGGGCCCACGGTGTAATAGCCCCCCACCGGAAGCATCACGGCGTCCAACTCCTGAAGCCGCTCCAGAATCTCCGGGGAGGGCATGCAGCCAGCGTCCCCCATGTGGGCCACCCGCAGGCCTCCGGCCTCCAGCAGGTGGATGGTGTTGGGCCCCCGCTTTTCCCCGCCGCAGTCGTCGTGGAAAGAGGGGAAGGCCGTGATGGCGAAGGGGTTTTCCGCCCCTGTCTCCCGCAGGGCAACCCCTGCCCGGTAGTTGTGGTCATGGTGTTCATGGCTGCAAAGCACCTGGTCCGCCGTCTGTTGGATATCCCTCAGGCCGGGAACGCTGCCGGGTTCAAAGGGATCCAGCACAATGGCGTAGCCCTGGCACTCCACTCGAAAGCAAGAGTGGCCCAGCCACTGAATCTGTATCTCTGCCATTGCATAACATCCTTTCCATTTCACAGAGCTTCCAGAAAGCTTGTTTCTGTGGAAAGTATTATAGCACAAATTTCCCAGTTTGCCTACTCCCCGCGGAAGCTTCCCCAAAAAGGAAAGGCCCCGGCCTGGCCGGGACCCCTTCCATGGACTGGGCTACCGCCTCTCCTCCCGGCGGGAGGCCGCCCCCGGGCACTTTTTTTCGCGGGCTCCGCTTTCCGGCTCCCGCCGGGGGATGGCCATGGGGGACAGCTGCTGGTAAGCCTCCAGCTGGGCGGCGTCCTCCGGCGGGGTGAACATCAAGCCCGTGCACTCGTTGGCCGAGGCCACGGCGGGGCTTTCTGGCAGGGCCCCCTGAGGAAGGGGGTCGTGCTCGTGATAAGGGGAGGTCTGGGGCTTCTGGCTGGTCCGGTCCTTCTGTTCCATTTCACCGCATCCTTTCCGAGGTACTTGGGCTTAGTTTCCCTCTTTCCAGGCGGTCTATACACAAGGGCCGGATTTCTCCCCCCGGGAGAGGATCTCCTTCACAGCCTGTTCCACCGTCATATGGGAGTTGTCCAGCCAAAGGCCCGCGCGGGGCGTCTCCCGCATAAAGCTGTGCCACAGGGCCTCTGGGGAAAAGCCCACATAGCCCCTCTTCCCCCGGGAAGCCTCCCGGGCCCTGACCGTCTCTACAGAAGGGCAGAGGACCACCAGGCGCAGGGGGATGCCCCGCAAAAGAGAGGCCATCTCCTCCAGGGCCGGGCCGTAATAATTATCCTGCAGCACCACGGAAAACCCGGCCTCCCAATAGCCCCGCGCAGCCTGGGCCGCCAGCCGGAAGCGGAGGTGCAGCTGCCGCAGCGCCTCTTCGGTGGGCGGGTCGGCCATCTCTTCCCGGCCGGTGACAATCATGCGCCGGAACAGGTCGCCCCGCAGGTGGACGCACCGGGGCAGCGCCTGGGCCAGGGCCTGGGCTGTGGTGGATTTTCCCGAGGCCATTACCCCGGTAATCAGGTAGAATCGCTGCTCCATGGCAGCCCCTCCTCATAGATAAGATAAGAGCCGCAAGGGCTTTCCCCCGCGGCTCTTTTGTTTGCATGGTAAACGGGAAATCCCGCCGTTAGGCCTTCTGCTTGGCGGCATCCATCTGCTTGCGCTTGTGGATCTGCCACATGCAGAACAGGTTGGGGGCAATGAACTGGCTGCTGAAGCAGCCTGCCGCCACGCCCGCCATCATCGGCAGCGCAAAGGAAACCACCGTGTCGATGTTGTAAATCATCGCCACAATAAGCACCACCACCAGGGAAAGGAACGTGCACAGAGAGGTAAGCACCGTGCGGCCCAGGGTCTGGTTCATGCTCAGGTTCATAACCTCATCATAGCTCACCCGGGGGCCCATCTTCCGGCGGTTTTCACGGACACGGTCGTATACCACGATGGTGGCGTTCAGGGAGTAACCCAGAATGGTGAGGATAACCGCGATAAAGATATCGTCAATGTCCAGCCCGCAGACCACAAACACGCAGAAAGCGATGAGCACATCGTGCATCAGCGCGATTACAGCGGTAATGCCCGCGGCCAGGCCGCCAATCTTGCGGAAGCGCAGGGCGATGTAAACCAGCAGGAACACCGCCGTGATGGCAAAGCACACCAGGCACTTCTGGAAGAACCGGGCGCCCATGCTGGCCTCCACCGAGCTGGAGGAGAGCAGCTCAAATCCCAGGTCCGGGTAGGCGCTCTGCAGGGCGCTTGTAACGGCGGCCTGCTCCTCCGGCGTCATAGCCTGGTTGCCGGAAAAAGACACGGTCACCTGCTCGCCGCCCGTGGTGATATCCTGGCTGATGGCCACCTCGCAGTTCCGGCCGGTGCTCTCGCTGACGGCGGCCTCTACGCCGCTGGCGTCCGCCTGGCCGCCCTCCACAGAGTAGAGGATCATCGAGCCGCCGGCAAACTGAATGTCCAGGTGGGGCCCAATGATGACGCTGGCAAGGATGCCCACCACCAGCAGCACAATGGAAATGCCGAAATAAATCTTTTTGTTCTGGTAAAAGTGGAAACGGTATGTCTTCTCATTCATCGCCGCGAGCACCTCCAAACAGCCATTTTTTATGCAGGCCCTTGAAGCCGGCCAGAGAGAGGGTCATCAGCCGGGTGGCTGTCATGCCCATGATAAAGTTGCCGATGATGCCCACCAGCAGGGTAAAGCCAAAGGAGAAAATGGCGCCGGTGGTGGACTCGCCAAAGATGATGGACAAAATATTGCTGGGCCCGAACACACCCATCAGCATAACGGCCACAATCAGGGTGGTGATGTTGCCGTCGAAGATGGCCCAGAAACTCTCAGAGAAGCCCAGCTTCAGGGCGCCGTCCAGGCTCTTGCCGTTGCGCAGCTCCTCGCGGATGCGGCTGGCAGAGATCACGTTGGCGTCCACGCCCATGCCAATGGAGAGCACAATGCCCGCCAGGCCCGGCAGGGTGGTGGTGTAAGAGTTGAGGAAGGGGAAGTAGCCAGAGATGGCGGCCATACACAGGCCCACCTGGCCGGCCAGGCTGATAACCGCCACAACGCCCGGCAGCCGGAACAGCACGATCATCAGCACGGAAATGACCACAAAGGCCAGAATGCCCGCCAGCATCATGGCGTTCAGCGCCTGGGTGCCCAGGGTGGGCGGCATAGAGCTGAAGCTGGAGACCTGCAGGGCAAAGGGCAGGGCGCCCGCCTGGATCTGGTTGGCCAGCTGGGTGGCTTCCTCGCTGGTAAAGTCACCCGTGATGGAGCACTCGCCGTTGGTGATGGCCTCGTTGACCGTGGGGTAAGAAATCATCACGTCATCCATCCAGATGGAGATGGTGCTGCCCACCAGCTCGCTGGTGGCCTCGGCAAACTTTTCGGCCCCCGCCTCCGAGAGCTTCAGGCTGACAATGTACTGGTACTCGCCCGTGGTCTCGTCCTGGGTCATGGCCGGAGTGGCGCTGACCACATCAGCGCCCTCCAGGATGATGTTTTCCGCCGTGGTGCCCGTGGGGGTGCGGTAGACAACGCTGCCGTCCTCGGCGTACTCCATGGACTCATATTCCATCCCCTCGCGGAAGGTGAGCTGGGCGGTGGCCGCCAGCTCGTTGATGGCCTCCTCGGGGTCGAAATTCTCCTCGTCGCTGCGCCAGGGGAACCGGACGATAATCCGGTTGTTGGTGGGGTCGGTGTAGATCTCATAGTCGGTAATGCTGCCCGACACCATTCGGGTCTCGATGATCTCCTTGGCCGCGTTAAGCTCTTCGGTGGTGGCCTCCACCCCGTCCGCCGGGCTGAAGGTGGCCTCTACGCCGCCCCGGATATCAATGCCCCAACGGATATCACCGGCGCCTTTTATGTAGGTGACCTTAAAGTCCCCGTTCTGGCCGTACACGCCGAACAGAGACGTGAACACCAGGGCGAGGATGAGAAGCGCCACTACAAAAAACACAGGCTTTTTTACTCGCTTCATGGGTTTCTTTCCTCCAGTCGGGGCCGGCCCTGCGCAAAGGGCTGCCCCAGGATTTTTATGACGTTCGCCGCGCGGGGCGCAAAAGGCCCGTTCACGCAAAGCAGGGCAGCACCCGGGCGGGCGCTCCCGTGCCCCGGCCGGTCAAAACGGCCAGGCCACCGGGAAGCCCCGGGACAGGCGCGCCTGTCCCCCCCTTGCTACCCCGCTTAAGTACCTTCAAAAATTATTCCTGCTCCTCAGCGGCAGGCTCTTCCTCCTGGGCAGGAGCCTCGGTGGAGTACACAACTTCCTCCGCAGGGGCCTGCGCGGCCTCCTCGTCCTCCTGGGCCTTCTGCTCTTCCAGCAGGGCGCGGATGGACAGGGACACGCGGTGGCGGTCAAAGTCGATATCGGTGATCTTCACCTTCACCTCGTCGCCGATCTTCAAAACATCCTGGGGCTTCTCAATGCGGTGGTCCGCAATTTGAGAAATGTGGATCAGGCCGTCAATGCCGGGGATGACGCTGGCAAAGGCGCCAAACTGGGTCATGCCCACAATCTTGGCGTCGCACACCGTGCCCACGGGATACTCCCGCTCCAGCTTGACCCAGGGGTTGTCCTCAGGCCGCTTGTAGCCCAGGGAGATCTTGCCGTTCTCCCGGTCCAGGCCCTTTACGTACACCTCCACGGTGTCGCCCACGCTGAGCACCTCGCTGGGGTGCTTGATGCGGTTCCAAGAGAGCTCGGAGATGTGGACCATGCCGTCCACGCCGCCCAAATCCACAAAGGCGCCAAAGCTGGTGAGGGACTTCACCTTGCCGGTGTAGTGCTGGCCCTCTTCCACCTGCTCCCAGAACTTCTCCTGGGCGGCCTTGCGCTCCTCCCGCAGCACGCTGCGGATGGAACCCACGGCCCGGCGGCGCTGGCGGTTGACCTCGATAATGCGGAAGCGGACCTCCTGGCCCATCAGCTCGTTCAGGTCCTCCCCGCGGGAAGCGGTGGCCTGAGAGGCGGGCACAAAGATGCGCATGGCCTTGTACAGGACGATGACGCCGCCCTTGACAACCTCGATGACCTTGCCCTCCAGGATCTCGTTGTTCTCCTGGGCCTCGGTAATCTCATCCCAGCCCTTCATGGCGTCCACGCGGCGCTTAGAGAGCATGATGGTGCCTTCCTGGTCGTTGGTCTTCATAATCAGCAGGTCCATCTCGTCGCCGATCTTCACCACGTCCTCGGGCTTGACGTTGGGGTCGTTGGAAAGCTCGCCCGCGGGGATGAAGCCGGCCTGCTTGCGGCCCACATCCACATACACCTCGGTGGGGGAGATCCCTACGACAACGCCGTGCACCTTCTCATCTGTATTTAATTTTTTGAGGGACTCCTCAAGCATCTCCTCAAAATTCTGTTCGTTGTTTGTCACTTCTGCCATGGTAGCAAGTACCTCCTTTATAATGCTTGCGGGCGTAGATGCCCCCGCAGTGATGCCAACGCTCAGCCCGGCCGAAAACACAGGCAGCTCGTCCGCCCTTTCGATGAGGTACGTCTCGCAGTACTCTGCGCAGATTTCGCGCAGCTTTGCCGTGTTTGAACTGTCCCTTCCCCCCACCACAACCATCCGGTCGCAGCGCTGGGCCAGGGTTTTTGCCTCTTTCTGCCGTCTCGCAGTCGCATTACATATTGTAGCAAAAACTGCGGCGTTTGTACATAGTTTTTTCAGAGTTTCCGCGCATTTTTCCCATTCGCCGGCGTGAAAGGTGGTCTGAGCCGCAAAAGCCAGGGGTTTCTTTTCCAATTCCGGATGGTTTTTCAGCAGTTCCACCAATTCTTCGCTGCTCTTTATAACAAAATTCTCCCCTTTGCAGTGGCCTACAATCCCCTGCACCTCGGGGTGATTCTTGTCCCCAGCCAGCAGGAAGACCTGTCCCTGCTCTCCGGCGCGCTCCGCCAAGTTGTGAATTTTTTTCACAAAAGGGCAGGTGGCGTCCACATAAGAGAGGCCCAGCGACCGCACTTTTTCCTCCACCTCCCGGGGCACCCCGTGGGAGCGGATGACCAGCGTATAGCCCGGGGGCGTCTCCTCTGGCCGGCTGACAACCCGCACCCCCCGGGCGGCCAAATCCCCCGTCACCTGGGGGTTGTGGATGATGGGCCCCAGGGTGGCGGCCTTTTTGCCCTCTTCCAGCAGCCGGTACACCGTGCTCACCGCCCGGTCCACGCCAAAGCAGAACCCGGCGGTCTGGGCCACCTCAACCCGCATGGGGGGCCTCCTTTTCCTCTGGCGGCTCCAGCTGAGAGGGCAGGCCCAGCTCCTTGCAGGCCTCCTCCCGCAGCAGGGCAATCTGGGCCATAATGGTCCGGCTGGCCCGGCGCAGCTGCAGGCTGGAGTCATCCTGGATGTTCAGCTCCCCGGCGGAGATGGGCTTGCCAAAGCGGATGAGGGTGCGCTTGAACATGCCGGGCTGCTTGCCGTCCCCCGCGGTGATGCACACCGGCACCACCGGGGCCTTGGTCTCATAGGCCAGCAGGGCGGCGCCGGTTTTGGGCTTGCGCAGCAGCCCGTCTTTCGAGCGGTGCCCCTCGATAAACACCCCCACCACGGCGTTCTGCTTTAACAGGGCATAGGCGTCTTCCAGCGCGTCCGAGCCGCCGGTGCCCCGCTTCACGGGGAAGGCCCCCAGCATGCGGAACAGCCTCCCCAGAAACTTGCTTTGGAACAGCTCCTCCTTGGCCATGTAAAACACCTGGCGCTTTTGGCAGAGCCCCAGCAGCACCGGGTCCCGCTTGGCCAGGTGGTTGCTGCACAGCAGCACCGGGCCCTCTTTGGGGACATTCTCCGCCCCCTCCACCTTCATGCGGAAGACCAGGTGGAAATACCACCACAGAATGATCTGCCCCACCAGGTACAGCCAGGTCTTTTTTTTCGGCGTCAAATCCCGAATCTCTTTTTCCACAGGCAACGGCCCCTTCCTTCACACATTTTCCCATATTTTCCAAGGGCAGCGGCTTACAGCCGTTCCCGTACCAGGCCCACCAGCCGCTCTACCGAGCGCGCAAAGCTGTCCTGGCTGGTGTCCACCAGCACCGCGTCCTCCGCAGGGCGCAGGGGGGCCACCTCCCGGTGGGAATCCTGGTAGTCCCGCTGCTGGATATCCCGGAGGATGGCCTCGTAGTCCGCCGCCTGGCCGGACTCCTCCAGCTGGCGCACCCGCCGCCGGGCCCGCTCCTGGGCCGAAGCGGTGAGGAACACCTTCAGCTGGGCGTGGGGCAGCACCACCGTGCCGATGTCCCGGCCGTCCATAAGCACGTTGTTCTTCTCCGCCAAATCCCGCTGCAATTGCAGCAGGAAGGCACGCACCGCCGGGATGGCCGAACAGGCCGAGGTGGCCATAGAGACCTCTGGCGTGCGGATGAGGGAGGTGACGTCCTCCCCGTTTAAGCGCATGACCTGGCCCTCCGGCGTGTACTCCAGCCCCACCTGGATGGCGGGCAGCAGGGCCTCCACCGCCGGGGCGTCGTGGGGGTCCACCCCCTGGCGCAGCACATGCAGGGCAATGGTGCGGTAGATGGCGCCGGTGTCCACATAGACAAAGCCCAGCTCCTGGGCCGCGGCCTTGGCCACGCTGCTCTTCCCTGCCCCGGCGGGGCCGTCGATAGCGACTGCAAACATTCTAACTCCTCTTTTCCGATGGATTCTAGAACCTGCCAGCGGGAGCTCTCCCCACTGGTCCGGGCGGCATTTCCCTTTGCCCTACTTGAGATCACAAAATGATTCAGAGCGCTGAAAAAGCTAGGAAATACCTGGGTTTTCCGCACTTCATCATATGATGAAGTGCGAAGTGTTTTTGGCCCGCTCTGCATCATATGATGAAGTGCGCAAGCCCGCATAAAACCTGGCTTTTTGCCGCATTTCATCATTTTGATTTCTCAAGCCCCTACTTGAGATAAGAAAGTGAACGAATCATCGAAAAATCCAGGTTTTATGCGGGTTCTATGATTTGTACACATGTACAAATCACAACTCTGTTTTTCCAGCTTTGAAAGTGATTCGTGCACCTGCACAAGTCATAAAAATGGCTTGTTTCCTGGGTTTTCGGGGTGATTCGTCCATTTCCATTTCGCAAGCCCTGGGGCAACGGCTTTTGTGCTATCCCAAGAAGGGGACATTCGTCCCCCTTTTTTGGAAGTAGGGGAAGGCAGGGCGCTGGTGCCCAGTGGGCACCGTCCAGCGCCGACCGAGCCGGCAGGCGAGACCTGCGCCCCTTGCAACCCCGAGACCTTGGGGCGCTGCCCCAAACCCCGCAGCTTTTGAAAAAGCTGGCAAAACTTTTACTTGTCTCCACCCAACTCAAGCGCGGGCTTTTGGGCTAGCGTCTCTCATCCAGCTCCGCCGCCTTAAAGCGGCGTGCGCGACTCGTCCTGCGCGGCCACGCGCCGCGACTTGTCCAGTCCGGCCACGGACCCGGATAGCCTGCCGGTGGCAAAGGCGATCTGCAAGTTGTAGCCGCCGGTGTAGGCGTCGGCGTCGATCATCTCCCCGGCAAAGTACAGGCCCTTCACCCGCTTGGATTCCATGGTCCGGGGGTCGATCTCCTTCAGGCTCACGCCCCCGCTGGTGACGATGGCCTCGGCAATAGGCCGAAAGCCCTCGATCTCCACGGAAAAGTCCTTCAGCAGGGCCAGCAGGGCCCGGCGCTGCTCCTTGGTGACCGAGTGGCACCGGGTCTCCCCCGGGATGCCGCTGCGCTCCACCGCCACAGGAATGAGCTTTTGGGGCAGCAGCTCTTCCAGAGAATTGGCAAAAATCTTATTTTTATGCGCCTCCAGCTCCCGCAGCAGCCGGGCGTCCAGCTGCTGCTCGCTCAAAGCGGGCTTCAAGTCTACGTGGACGGTGTACTTTCCCGGCTCCATAGGGTGCAGGTGGGCCGAGGCGCTTAAAATGGTGGGCCCCGAAAGCCCAAAATGGGTGAACAGCAGCTCGCCGAAGTCCTCGTAGACGGGCTTCTTCTTGCCCTGCTGGGTCACCTTTACCCCGCAGTTGCGCAGGGAAAGGCCCATCAGCTGGCGGCACCAGGGGCCCCGCTCCACCAGGGGCACCAGGGAGGGCGTGGGCTTTACGATGGTGTGGCCCAACGCCGCGGCCAGCTTGTAGCCGTCCCCGTTGGAGCCCGTCCCCGGGTAGGAGGCGCCCCCGCAGCAGAGGATGACGCCGCGCCCCCGGTACTCCCCGGCGGCAGTGCGCACCCCCACGGCTTCGCCGTTTTCCACCAGGACGGCCGTCACCGCCTCCCGGACAATCGCGGCCCCGGCGGCATACCGCTCTAAGGCATCCGCAATGTCGTGGGCGCTGTCCGAGACAGGGAATACCCGGCGGCCCCGCTCCGTCTTCAGGGGGACGCCCAGCCCCTCGAAAAAGGCCATGGTGTCCTGGGGGGAAAAGGCGGAAAACGCCCCGTAAAGGAACTTTCCCCCCCGGGGGCAGGCGGCCACCGCCTCTTCCACCGGGCAGTTGTTGGTCACGTTGCAGCGGCCTTTGCCGGTGATGCGCAGCTTGCGGCCCAGCTGCCGGTTTTTGTCCAACAGGCACACGGAAAGCCCCCGGCCCAGGGCCGTCCCCGCGGCCATCAGCCCCGCCGGGCCTCCGCCCACAATCAGCACGTCATACGTCTTCAAAACCTCAGCTGCCCTTCTCGTCCACCTTTTCGTAGACGCTGTATTCATCCCAAATGCCCTCAATCTTCCGCAGGGTGTCCGCCACCTCGTCCTTTTTCTTGATGGCCACCGTGACAATGAGGGCGTTAATAATGCTCAGGGGCCCCACCAGGGAGTCCACAAAGGAGACCATGTCGCTGCGGGCCAGCAGCACGTGAGAGGCGTGCTGGGCCAGGGGGGACAGGGGGCTGTCGGTGATGGCCACGGTGGTGGCCTTTTGGGCCGAGGCGTACTTCATGGTCTTTACTGCCTTTTTGGAGTAGCGGGGGAAACTGATGGCGATAACCGCGTCCCCCTCTCCCACCCGGACCATCTGCTGCAGGATGGTGGCCTCGCTGGTGGCCTCTACCAGGTGCACGGTGTCGAACACCAGGCGCAAATAGTGGGCCAAAAAGGTGGCCAGCGCCAAAGAGCTGCCCGCCCCCAGTACATACACCTTTTTCGCCCCCACCAGGGCGTCTGCCGTTCTGTAAAAGGCCTCCCGGTCCAAATTCTCCTTGGTGCGCTTGAGAATGTCGATATCCTGGTCCAGCACCTCGTCCAGCAGCCGGTCTGCCGGAATGTTGCGAGAGGTGCGCTCTAACCGCTGCACACTGGTCATCTTGCTACGGATCATCTCCTGCATGGCCTGCTGCAGCGCCGGATAACCGGAATAGCCGATCTCCGTGGCAAAGCGCACCACGGTGGACTCGCTGACGCCCACAGTCTGCCCCAGCCGGGAGGCCGTCATAAAGGCCACCTGGTCAGAGTGCTCTTCAATGTACCGGGCAATCATCCGCTGGCCCTTGGAAAAGCTGCCGCTTTTCTGGCGGATGCGCTCGGAAAGCTGGCTGTTCATGTTCTTCCTTCCTTCCTTCTTTCCCTCTGGGGCGCCGCGGCTGCGCAAAACCCCAGGCAATTTCAAATTCATTTTACGGCTTTCTCCTGCAAAAAGCAAGGAAAAAATCCGGATATTCCCCAAAGCCCAGGCGCTTTTTGCAGGAATGCCGCCCGCCAGCTTCAGAAAAGAAGGCGTGAAAAAGGCAGGCCGCAGCCTGCCCATATCCTTCACTTGCCCCGCAGCAGCCTGCCCAGCCGGTCGTGGAAGCGCCGCAGGTATTGGACGATCAGCCCGTCCATGGCAAAGTCGTAGAGGAGGAACACCAGGTTGGCCAGCACCAGAAGCACGGCCGGGCCCCAGGGCCCCAAAATGGAAAGGCTCTCAAAGGGGATTCCCAGCACATAGACAGAGAGGAGCACCTCCAGCACTGCGGCCGCGTTGAACACCAGCAGCTTGGCCCCATAGCGCAGCACCCGGCTTTGAATCCGCCCCAGGGGGGCGTACAGCACCGGGTAATACCCAAAGAACAGCGCGTAAAACAGGAACGCCTCCCGGTCTGGCACCAGCAAAAAAGCCAGCACGCTGCACACACCGTACACGCCAAAGCCCCAGGCAAGGCCGGCCTCCACCACCACGGGGATGAGCAGGCACCCGGCAACCGCCGGCAGGGCAATGGTGGCCACAGGCACCACCCCCGCCAAAAGCATCACCACCAGCGAGAGCGCCGCCATCACACCGCAGAAAGCCACTTTCATGGAATTTTTCACGGAACCAGCTTCAGCTCCTTTCCCGGCCCGCTCAACAGCAGGAGATCAGGTCGCCGCCCATGCACTCGCAGCAGCAGTCGGCACAGATCAGAGAAGAGCACAGGTCGCAGGAATTGCACCCGCCCGCGTTCATATTCGTATTGGGCCGGTAGCCGCCGTAGACGCCGCTGCCCTGGTTCATGGCCTGGTTCAGGGCCGCGCTGTACTCTGGGTTGCCGGGGTCCATCTGACAGGCCCGGGAGAAGTGGTCCTTGGCCTCCTCCAGCCAGCCCCGGCGGTAGAGCACAGAGCCCTTGAGGAAATACCACTCGGCGTTGCGCCGCTCGGGGGGCACGCCGTTGAGGATCTGCTCCGCGTCGGCAATGCGGCCGGACATAATCAGGCTGCGCACGTCGTTAAAGCCGGAGCTGCCATTTGCCCCCACGTTGTTGTAAGCGCCGTTGTAGCCCCGTCCGGCGCCGCCGCCCTTGCGCTGGGCGGTGATGGCGTCGTAGGCCTCGTTAATCTCCTTCATCTTTTCGTCCGCCAGGTCTTTCAAGGGGCTGTCGGCGTACTGGTCGGGGTGGTACTTTTTGGCCAGCTTGCGGTAGGCGTCCTTTACTTCGTCATCCGTGGCAGAGGGGGATACCCCCAGCACCTTATAAGGGTCTGTCATACTCTGGTCTCCTTTTGCCTCGATAGTCCTTTCGCGGCGCCTTCCCGCCCGGGGCCGGCGCCTTCCCTCGTCATCTATCCCAATCAAGCCCCGTCCGCCTCAGCGCAGGTCCTCAGGCTCGGGGCGCTTTTTCTTTTTCTCCCGAATATGCAGAAACAAAATCTCCCGCTGGAGCTCTGGCAGGCCCTTTTCCACCACGTTCTCCAAAATGGGCCCAAAGTTCCGCAAGTCAATCAGCTGGAAGGCCAGCAGCATTTGGGCCGCCGTGGCGTTCAAGGTCCGGTTCATGGCCTCATCCGCCGCCTTGCGCTCCTCTGGGGAGAGCCCTTTTTTCCCAGAGAGCCCCAGCCGGGGGATAAAGGGGTTGAAAGCGTCTTCCGCCAGGTCCTCCATCAGGTCGTCGGCGGCGTCCATCAAATAGACCCACCGGCCCAAAAAGTACCCGAACCGCTCCAGGGCCGCCGCCTGCATCTCGTTGCAGCCGGCCAGCTCTTTGAACAGGGCCGCCAGCAGGTTGGCCGTGGGCTCGGCGCAGGCGTCCACGCCGCCGCCGCTTTTCTCCGCCTCCTGCTGGCCGTCCATGGCCCTTTGGGCCTCTTTGGCCAGGAAGGGGAACTCTTCCGCCGCTTTGCGCGCCTTGCGGGAGAGCAGGCGCAAAAGCACCCGGCTGCCCAGGGACTTTGCGAAGCTGTCATCCTCCACGTTGTCCCGCAGCTTGTGGTAGGTCAGCAGCACGGAAAGGGCCGCCGCCTTGTGATAGGCTTCCCCATCGCTGCGCAGAAAATCGCATTTCTTCAGGGGGTTCACCACACACCTGCCGTGGTGCAGGCTCAGCTTGGCCTCTTGGGTGGAGAGCGCCAGCAGGGCGTAGAAGGTGCAGTCATAGCTCAGGGTGAAGGAGGCCGCCCTGCCGTAGTGGTCTTTCAGGGCCCGGCACAGCTGGCAGTAAGCCGCCTTATACTGGTCGTATTCCCGCACCAAAAGCTCTGATTTGAAAGGGCGCACATAGCCAAACATACCTCACCGCGCCCCAAAGGGCTTCCTTTCTGGCGGCGCGCCGCCGTGTTTTCCCGCCCAGCGGGCAGGAAAAATGGGCCCAACTGCCCTTTCGCGGAATTATTGTATCCTATTCCTGCGGCCAGGTGTTGAACACATTGTAAACAATTATAGTCGAAATCCTTAGAAAAGGCAAGAAAAACCGGGGTTTCAGGGACATAAAAGAACGGGGAGAGGAAAACCGTTTCCCTCTCCCCATTTTGTACAAATGTGTTTTTTACAGGGCCAGCTCTGCCCAGATGACGAACACGGCCATGCCCAGGGCCACTGCCGCCACCAAGGCCCACATCAGCGCGGTGGCCCACTTTTTGCCCTTTTTGGGGGCGGGCCGGGGCATCCCCTTGTGATACCGGGGGTCCGCGTCCTTCAGGGCGATGGGAAGGCACCCATCTTTCAGGGGCAAACGGGGGTTAAAGTTTATCATCATAACAATAACCTCCTTACCGGGGGACACAGGGTCTCAGGGCGGGGTTCCCTCAGTTGTTGCACAGCCACACACAGGCCAGCACAAGCAAAACCAAGGCTGCCACTGCCACCACGATCCCCACGTTCAGCCATTTGCCGCTCTTCTTGGGCTTGTGGCCAGAACCTGGCGCGCCGCCCCCCTTCAGCAGGGCGGGGTTCAGCAAGCCGTTGGGCGGCGGGCCGTGGGGATTGGCGGCAATGAATTGGAACACACCGCCATCTGCCAAGGCCAAGGGCGCTCCCAGCAGGCAGAACAGCAGCCGCCGGAATGCCCGTTCCCATCTACTCATAACCACACCTCCTCTTTCAACTGAAAAACAGTCTACCTCTGTATTTATAGCATACCACAGTTCCTGAGAATATAATTCCAAAAAAACATATTCCTGAGTTAAATTTCTATTACAAATGTATTACAAATTGACGGCCCACAACAGAAAAACAGGCCGGAAAATTTCCAGCCTGTTCTTTGGTCATTTCTCCAAAAGGGGCCGCAAATACTGCCCGGTGTAGGAGCCCTCCACCCGGGCCACCTGCTCCGGGGTGCCCTGGGCCACAATGGTGCCCCCCCGGTTGCCGCCCTCGGGCCCCAGGTCGATGATGTGGTCAGCGGTTTTAATCAAATCCAGGTTGTGCTCGATGACCACCACGGTGTTTCCCCCGTCCACCAGGCGCTGGAGCACGTCGATAAGCCGGTGCACGTCGGCGATATGCAGGCCGGTGGTGGGCTCGTCCAGGATATAGATGGTGCGGCCGGTGGAGCGCTTGGAGAGCTCGGTGGCCAGCTTCACCCGCTGGGCCTCGCCGCCGGAGAGGGTGGTGGCGGGCTGGC
>OIYW01000403.1_pt1 | contig 42521 bp, 43 predicted proteins | sample 1588351 | NCBI WGS metagenome assembly OIYW01 (sample SAMN03283268) | human gut metagenome | biome: human-associated habitat; material: feces | host: Homo sapiens | place: USA | collected 2013 | reverse complement strand
CTAAATACAACATTTGTGAAAGTGGAAATGAGTGAAAGACTAAAATCTACTTTTGTGTATTCAAAGTGGAAATAAACTTTTCACTTCAGTAAAAATAAAAATCGTTGCTTTGAGGGCATTTCATACTGGAATTTATGAATGTAACGTGATAAAATGGTTAAGCATGCTTTGGAAAAGCAGGATGAAAATGAAAGGTATAAGTTGGGGAAATGAAAAAGAATTTAACATTCAAAGAAACGATTTTTGTGGCAAGTATGCTGTTCGGCATGTTTTTTGGTGCGGGGAATCTGATCTTTCCGGCATCGATGGGGCAGATGGCAGGAAATCAGATGTGGCAGGCAGTCGCCGGATTCCTTATTACGGGAGTAGGGCTTCCACTCCTTGGTGTTGTAGCTCTTGGTGTGAGCAGAAAAAATGGATTATTAGAAGTGAGCAGTCAGGTGGGCAGGCATTACGGTATTTTCTTTACATCGATGCTGTATTTGACTATCGGACCATCTTTTGCAATTCCGAGATGTGCAACGGTTGCCTTCTCTGTAGGTCTTGAGCAGATGATACCGAAAGAAAATTATACAATGGCATTGGCAGTGTTCTCGCTTTTGTTTTTTGCGGCAGTGTTATTTTTCTCACTGCGTCCGGGAGAAATCCTTGTCTGGATCGGAAAAGTATTAAATCCATTATTCTTGTGTTTTCTGGCAATTCTTGTTGTGCGGGCGCTGATCTCGCCGATGGGAGAAGTCCGGATGATGGAAGCAGAAGGAGCTTATGCATCCGGTGCGTTTTTTACCGGTGTTTTAGAAGGGTACAATACGATGGACGCACTTGCAAGCCTTGCTTTTGGAATCATTGTAGTAAATGTTATCCGCGGGCTTGGCGTGGAAGAGCCGGAGCATACAGCGAAAAATACAGTAAAAGCGGGAATCTTCAGTTCTCTTTTGATGGCGGCAATTTATCTTCTTGTAACGTTAGTCGGAGCGCAGAGCCGTGCGGTGATCGGAGTATCGGAAAATGGAGGCGTGGCGCTTGCGGGAATTGCAGAGCATTATTTTGGAGCGGCAGGTGCATTGATCCTTGCGGCAACCGTTACGCTTGCATGTTTGAAAACTGCCGTAGGTCTGATTACAAGCTGCGGAGAGACCTTTGAGGAAATGGTTCCGAAGGGACCTTCTTATAAAGTATGGGCAGTGGGCTTTTGTGTCATTTCATTTGTGATTGCGAATCTGGGACTGAATTCCATTATTGCATATTCCGTTCCGGTGTTAATGTTCCTTTATCCACTTGCGATTACGTTGATCTTATTGACTATTTTTGGAAAATGCTTCGGAAATGATGCCGTAATGTATCGCTGGGTGACAGGGTTTACAGCGGTTGCTTCAGTGGTAGATTTTGCAAATGCGCTTCCAGAGGCGGCGCAGAAGTTCCTTCACTTAGGAATATTTGTGGAGACAGCAAAGTCAATTCTTCCGTTTGCGGATCTTGGATTTGGCTGGGTATGTCCGGCGCTTCTCGGACTGGTGATTGGAACAGTCCATGTAATGATAAGGAAAAAAGAAGTCAGAGGGTAGTGATGGAAATCCGCAGAGGAATAAGTAGCTTTAAGAGCACATATATAATTGAAAGCTTTCAGAAGACAGAAAAATCTTCTGGAAGCTTTTTTTTCTGGACATTTGAAGAGGGAAATGAGATAATGAAAAAGTTTTTATAAGGGAGGTATACAATGGAAAGAGACATGACGGCGGGAATTCCCGGCAAAATTATTTTGAATTTTACAATTCCGATCTTTATCGGAAATATGTTTCAGCAGATATATAATATGGCAGATACGATTATCGTCGGTAAATTCGTCGGAAATGCGGCGCTGGCTGCGGTCGGCTCCTGTGGAACATTAATGTTTCTGATTCTGGGTTTTCTGATGGGCTTGACTGCAGGGTTTACGGTTGTGACAGCCCAGCATTATGGTGCGGGAAATATGAAGGCTATGAGACAGTCGGTTGCTTCGGCGGCAATTTTATCTGCAGCAGTTTCTCTTTTGATGACGGTGGGCAGTATGGCAATGATGAGACATATCCTGCGCTGGATGAATACACCGGCAGATATGTATGACCAGGCATATGGCTATATTATGGTAATCTGCGGCGGAATCTCGGCACAGGTGTTATATAACCTGCTTGCCAGTGTGTTGAGAGCGCTTGGCGACAGTAAAAGACCGCTATACTTTCTGATTCTTGCCGCACTTTTAAATATTGTTCTGGATCTGGTGTTTATTATTGTATTTCACATGGGAGCAGCAGGCGCTGCTTATGCAACTGTGATTTCTCAGGGAATCTCCGGTCTTTTATGCCTCTGGTATATTGCAAAAAAAGTCCCGGAACTGCATCTTCACAGAGAAGATTGGAGTATGAACTGGAATCTTGCAAAATGGCAGATGAAAATAGGAGTTCCAATGGCGTTCCAATATTCAATTACTGCAATCGGAACCATTGTCGTGCAGTCGGCGCTCAATATGCTGGGCTCTGTTGCAGTGGCAGGCTTTTCCGCTGCCAGTAAGATTGAACAGATCTTTAATCAGGCGTATGTGGCGCTGGGAACAACGATGGCTACTTATTGTGCGCAGAATATGGGAGCAGGGAAAGCGGACAGGATTCGTACCGGATTTCGAAGTGGAACATGGATTGGTGCGATCTATGCAGTGGTGACTGGAGCAATTGTGTTCTTTGCCGGAAAATATATGACCGTTTTGTTTGTATCTGAAAATGTTGCCGCTATTACGAATTATGTAGATATATATCTGAAATGTGTGGGAGTCTCTTTTATTCCGCTTGTATTTGTCAATGTATATCGAAATGGAATTCAGGGAATGGGATATGGTCTCCTTCCTATGACAGCGGGAATTGCAGAGCTGATCGGAAGAAGTTCTGCTGCTTTGATTGCTTCTTATGTTGGAAGCTATGCAGGAATCTGCATGGCAAGTCCCGTAGCGTGGGTGCTTGCAGGAGGATTGCTTCTTCTGATGTATCGTTGGATTATGAAGAGCAGGAATTTATTATAATCTGTACAGAAAGAAAGTTACAGAAAGAATTTGTGATAATAGATAGAGATGCTTTTTTTTCGACGACAGTTATGATATAATCATTATAAATATGTGAAAACATAAAGAGAAGAGAAAACAAGGAGCAAAGAGAACACATGAAAAGAGTATTATTAAAACTCAGCGGGGAGGCTCTCGCAGGAGATAAAAAAACAGGATTTGACGAGGCTACTTGTATGGGAGTGGCACAGCAGGTGAAAAAACTGGTGGATGACGGTATTCAGGTTGCCATTGTAACAGGCGGCGGTAATTTCTGGAGAGGACGCACCAGCGAGACCATTGACCGGACAAAGGCAGATCAGATCGGAATGCTTGCTACTGTTATGAATTGTATTTATGTGTCTGACATTTTCCGCTATGCAGGAATGAAGACAGAAGTATTTACACCGTTCGTATGCGGTGCATTTACCACTTTATTTTCTAAAGATGCAGCAGTAGAGGCATTAAACGAAGGAAAAGTTGTATTTTTTGCCGGCGGTACAGGACATCCGTATTTCTCTACTGATACAGGAGCAGTTCTTCGCGCTATCGAGATTGAAGCAGATGCAATGCTGCTTGCTAAGGCAATCGACGGTATCTATGACAGCGATCCGAAGGTGAACAAAGAAGCGAAGAAATATGACGAGATTTCCATTCAGGAGATCATCGATAAGAAATTAATGGCAGTCGATCTTACAGCATCTATCATGTGTCTGGAGAATAAGATGCCGATGCTGGTGTTTGGATTGAATGAAGAGAACAGCATTGTAGAGACAATGACAGGAACATTTACAGGAACGAAAGTGACTGTGTAAATAAGGGAGGAAAACACAATGAACGAGAAATTAAACCATTACGAAGAAAAGATGAAAAAGACAATGGCGAATCTTGAGGGCGAGCTTGCTGCGATTCGTGCAGGTCGTGCAAACCCGAACGTTTTAAATAAGATCATGGTAGATTATTACGGAACTCCGACACCGATTCAGCAGGTAGGTAATGTATCAGTTCCGGAACCTCGTATGATTCAGATCCAGCCTTGGGAAAAAGCAATGGTAAAACAGATTGAAAAAGCAATCCAGACCTCTGATCTTGGAATCAATCCTACAAATGATGGTTCTGTGATCCGCTTAGTGTTCCCGGAGCTTACAGAGGAGCGAAGAAAAGAGCTTGTTAAGGACGTAAAGAAAAAGGGCGAGGCTGCTAAGGTTGCAGTTCGTAATATCCGCCGTGACGGAAATGACGCGTTCAAGAAATTAAAAGGAAGCGATGTGTCAGAGGATGAGATTAAGGATATGGAAGATGACCTTCAGAAACTGACAGACAAATTCATCAAAGAAATTGATAAAGCAGTAGAAGTAAAATCAAAAGAGGTTATGACAGTTTAGGAAAAAGCAGGGGACAGAAGCCAAAGGAATTTTGGAGGCTGTCCTCAGTTCATGGAAGGAGTAAATTTTTATGAAAATTCCTGCACATATTGCGATTATACTGGACGGAAACGGAAGATGGGCAAAGGCAAAAGGAATGCCGAGAAATTACGGTCATGCTCAGGGGAGTAAGAATGTGGAGAGAATCTGTGAAGAAGCGTATCGTATGGGTGTAAAATATCTGACCGTGTATGCCTTTTCTACAGAGAACTGGAACCGTCCGAAAGATGAAGTTGACGCATTGATGAAGCTGTTGCGTAATTATATGAAAACCTGTCTTAAGACTGCGGCAAAAAATGATATGAAAGTCCGTGTGATCGGTGATAAGACAGGTCTGGATGAAGATATTAGAAATAGAATCGCAGAGCTTGAAGAAGCGACAAAGGACAACGGCGGTTTGAATTTTCAGATTGCTTTAAATTACGGAAGCAGAGACGAGATTGTGCGTGCAGTAAGAAGGGTTTCGGAAGATGTAAAAGAAGGAAAGGTTAAGCCGGAAGACATTGATGAGAAGATGTTTGAGACATATTTGGACACGCACGGTATTCCGGACCCGGATCTGATGATCCGAACAAGCGGCGAGCTGCGTCTGTCTAATTATCTGCTGTGGCAGCTAGCTTATACAGAGTTCTATTTTACAGATATTCCGTGGCCGGATTTCACGAAAGAAGAATTAAGTAAGGCTATTGAGCAGTATAATAGAAGAGACAGAAGATACGGGGGCGTAAAGGAGGCACAGGAAGATGTTTAAAGAGAGATTGATCAGCGGGATTGTGATGGTGATCATACTGATTGCGACCGTGGGATACGGAGGAAATGTTCTGTTTGCGGTTGTCGGTATTGTCAGTCTGATCGGGATGTATGAATTATATAAAGTATTTAAAGTAGAAAATAAGGCGCTTGGTGTGACGGGATATCTTGCTGCAATTGTCTATTATGCGATGCTTCTTTTGGAGAAGACAGAGTGGATGATTCCGCTGACACTGTTATTCCTGATTCTCGTAATGGCTGTGTATGTGTTTACTTACCCGACCTTTACAGCAGAGCAGGTGATGGCAGTCTTTTTCGGATTTTTCTATGTGTCCGTGATGCTGTCTTATGTCTATCAGACAAGAATGCTTGCAGAAGGTGCAGTTCTTGTATGGCTCATCTTCTTAAGCTCATGGGGCTGTGATACCTGTGCATATTTTGTGGGAGTCTTATTTGGAAAACATAAAATGGCGCCGAAATTAAGTCCGAAGAAGTCGATCGAAGGTGGTGTGGGCGGCATTTTAGGCGCAGCACTTCTGGGGGCGCTTTTTGCACTTGCAGTTAATCAGTGGGCAGGAGTTACCGTGAATCCTCTCCAGTATGCGCTGATCTGCGGTGTGGGCGGTATGATTTCCCAGATTGGTGATCTTGCGGCTTCTGGAATTAAGAGAAACCATGGCATCAAAGATTATGGAAAACTGATTCCTGGTCACGGTGGCATTCTGGATCGATTTGACAGCGTGATTATTACTGCGCCGATTATTTATTATCTCAGCATGATATTGGGAGGTACACTATGAAACAGATAGCGATCTTAGGTTCGACCGGTTCTATCGGTACTCAGACACTGGAAGTTGTGAGAGAAAATGGAGATATTCAAGTCCTTGCTATGGCAGCCGGAAATAATATTGGGCTTCTGGAAGATCAGATTCGGGAGTTTCATCCAAAGCTTGTGGCTGTGTGGTCAGAAGAAAAGGCAAAAGAATTAAGAGGCCGGATCAAGGATACCGATACAGAAGTAATGTGTGGCATGGATGGACTGATCGCTGTATCAGTTTATGAAGATGTGGAAATACTAGTGACAGCTGTTGTGGGGATGATCGGAATACGTCCGACGATTGAAGCAATCAAAGCAGGAAAACACATAGCACTTGCAAATAAAGAGACTTTGGTGACAGCCGGACATATTATTATGCCGCTTGCAAAGGAATACGGAGTATCCATTCTTCCGGTAGACAGTGAGCACAGTGCAATCTTCCAGTCCCTTCAGGGGAATGAGCACAAGAGCATTCATAAGATCCTTCTTACAGCATCCGGCGGACCATTCCGCGGAAAGAAGGAAGAAGATCTGTTGAATATTAAGGTGGAAGATGCCTTAAAGCATCCGAACTGGACAATGGGGCAGAAGATCACAATTGATTCTTCCACCATGATCAATAAAGGCTTGGAAGTGATCGAGGCAAAATGGCTGTTTGATGTGGACGTGGATCAAGTACAGGTTGTTGTGCAGCCGCAGAGTATCATTCATTCTATGGTAGAATATGTAGACGGGGCAATCATGGCAGAGCTGGGAACACCGGATATGAAGCTTCCTATTCAATATGCGCTCTATTATCCGGAGAGAAGATATCTTCCGGGCGAGCGTCTGGATTTTTGGAGCCTTGGGAAAATTGATTTTGAAAAACCGGATATGAAGACATTTTATGGTCTGGAACTTGCTTATGAGGCGGGCAGAAAAGGAGGAAGTCTGCCAACGGTATTCAATGCTGCCAATGAGCTTGCAGTGAGCAAATTCTTAAACCGGGAGATCAAATATCTTGAGATCATGGAGATCGTGGAAGATTGTATGAGAGCCCATCAAAATATCGAACATCCAACGCTGGAGCAGATACTGGATACAGAAAAGGCAACGTATGAGCGAATCGAAAGCAGGAGGTAATCTTTAGTTGGGTATTATATTAGCAATTTTAATGTTCAGCTTTATCGTATTTTTTCATGAACTTGGACATTTTACATTGGCAAAAAAGAATGGCATCGATGTGGAAGAATTCGCTATCGGTATGGGACCGAATCTTTTTGCCAAAGAATATAAGGGAACAAAATATTGTATTAAATTGCTGCCGATCGGCGGCTTGTGCATGATGGGTGAGGATGAAGAGGCGACTGATGCGCCAGGGAATTTTAATAATAAATCGGTGTGGGCACGAATCAGTGTGATCGCGGCTGGGCCGGTGTTTAACTTTATTCTTGCGTTTGTGGCAGCCGTGGTCTTAATTTTGATGATCGGTATTGACAAACCCGTGGTCGGGGCGGTGGAACAAGGATTCCCGGCGGCTGAAGCAGGATTAAAAGAGGGAGATGTGATTACCGGTATCGGTGGTGAGAAGGTACACATTTTCCGTGAGATTTCTTCCTATAATCAGTTCCATCAGGGGGAGGAAACGGAAATCACATTTTTAAGGAACGGAGTGGAAAGAGGTGTTGTTTTGACGCCTCAGTTTGACGATTCCCTTGGTTACTATAAATTCGGTATCGGTGCAACACCGAATGAGAAAGCGACAGTTTTTGAAAGCCTTCAATACGGTCTCTATGAAGTAAAGTATTGGATTGAAGTGACGATTGACAGTTTGAAGATGCTTGTGACAGGTCAGATTGGTTTTGATCAGCTGTCCGGTCCGGTAGGAATCGTAGATGTAGTAGATGATTCCTATCAACAGAGCAAAGCATATGGAGCGAAGATTGTATTTGCACAGCTTCTCTATATCGGCATTTTGATATCCGCCAACCTGGGCGTTATGAACTTGCTTCCGCTTCCGGCGTTAGATGGAGGCAGATTGGTGTTCCTCTTCGTTGAGGCGGTGAGAAAGAAGAGGATTCCGCCGGAGAAAGAGGCATATGTTCACATGGTGGGTATTGCACTTCTCATGTTATTGATGGTAGTCGTTATGTTCAATGATATCCGCAGAGTATTCTTTTAATAAAAAGTAAAACGGCAGTTGAGGCTGCCGTTTTTTGTGTTTATTTCGTCAGTTAAGCTCTGCGATTCGCGAGACACCGACATAGATTTCAGAGATTTTATACCATGTGGGATAATCGATCACGCCGGTTGAAGGCAGTCCGAAGATAGACTGGAATTTCTTGACGGAAGCTTCTGTTGCCGGTCCGTAGATACCGTCGACGGCAATTTTAGGGAGGGCAGGATAAGCGCCTGCGATGACATTGAGTTGTTCCTGTACCTGACGGACTTTGCTTCCGGTGGAGCCTATGGTCAGATCCTGACCGGGCCATGAAGAAGGAATGCCGGAGATGGCTTCCGCCGTGTTGATGTACATATCATCTCCGTAATAATAACGGAGAATCTCAATGGCAGAATAACCCTGTTCTGCGAGAGACTGGCTGCCCCACTGTGTCATCCAGTTCGGACACTGTACCCGCCTTCCGTCACAATATTGTGTGAGAATCGGCTGGCGCACATTTGGCCTTGACAGATAGTCGGCAAATAATTCGTCCACAATGGCAGAAATGGTGTCATAGACGTTCCGCTCCGGAATCCACTTGTGATCGAATGCCGTAGAAGAAGTGATGGTGAAATCATAACCCTGATTCCGGTACCACTCCGTGTAGACACGATTCAGTGTGAAGGACATGATCGCAAGCACATTTGCGCGTATGGCATTGGAATTCCATGTGGCATAGATTTCGCTGGACGCAACATTTTTAATATAGTCTTTATACTTGACATAATAATTTTGTGCAGTGCTGTCTCTGGGACTTCCATCATGGACAATAATATATTCCGGTACAACGACGCGGCTCAGTACGATTTCTCCTGTTTCAGTGGTTGATTTGATCTCAGCTTCCGGAATCTTTGGCGGATAGTCACCATAGAGTGTATGCGCAGGGATGACAAAGACATTTTCCGAAGGAGAGCTTTCGGCAAGCGGTTGAAGACGGATGTTCTGGATTGCGGTTACATCTGCCAGAATCTCAGTGCCTGCAATGCTCACCGGCTGAAAGCCTTTGGCAGTTACCTGTAAAGTATATTCCGAATAAGGCTGAGTCTCGTTATCAGGGTTGAGGCTGTAATCCAGAGGCGGAGCTGCAAGATCGATGGTATCTGTCTGACCGGAGCTGTCCGTTGTGATCTGCTCCAGCGTGTTGTCCGGGACACCGGTATAAGAGATGGAGACAGAGGCATCTTCCACCGGTCTGGAAGTTGTCTTGGAGGTGATCTGGATCTTCAGACGTCCTTTGTCCGGGGTATCTTGTTGTTGATGAAAATGAACGGTATTCATGAAAGGGAGTACCTCGTTTGTTATGTTTGTTATTTGTATCATATGTGAAAAGAGACAAAAAGTTGCCTGTAACTTTATTGACAAATACGGTCTGCTTGTATACGATGAATAAAGAAGGCTTGAAAAGGAGATGACCGGAAGATGTATCGGATTTTAATTGTAGAGGATGATCTTACGATTGCAAGTGCTCTGGCAGCGCATCTTAGAAAGTGGGATTATGAGGCGGACTATGTGGAGGATTTTAAAAACGTAATGGAACGTTTTGGAGCAGTGGATCCTCAGCTCGTGATTTTAGATATCGGTCTGCCGTTTTTTAATGGATTTTATTGGTGCCAGCAGATTCGTCAGGTTTCACAGGTGCCGATTATCTTTTTGTCTTCTTTGGATGACAACATGAATATCGTTATGGCAATGAATATGGGCGGGGATGAGTTTATTGAGAAGCCCTTTGATTTAAATGTGGTAACTGCCAAAGTTCAGGCACTTTTGCGAAGGTCCTATTCTTTCGGAGCATCATCCAATCTTATAGAATATCGCGGAGCAGTTTTGAATTTGAATGACGCAGTTTTAACATTTCAAAATCAAAAAGCAAATCTTACGAAAAATGAATTCCAGATCTTGAAGATACTTTTAGAAAATGCGGGAAAGATCGTAAGCAGAGACCGGATCATAGAACATCTGTGGGACAGCGATGCATTTATTGATGACAATACGCTCACGGTGAATGTGACAAGACTTCGAAAGAAGCTGGATGAACTTGGGATGACAGATGTGATCCGCACGAAAAAAGGAATTGGATATATGGTGGAGTTATGAAACTTATAAAAGCATATTTAAAGGAGCATATCCGGACCATCTGTATGTATATAGGGTTCCTTGGAATCTTTCAGGTGGTGTTCAGTCTTTATAATATTCGAAATGATGCAGTAAACTATGCCATGTTTTTGTCACTTCTGTGGCTGGTTGTGTATGCGGTTACGGGCTTTCTCAGGTTCCGGAGACAGCATCAGCTTCTTGAGCAGGCAGACCAGACGCTGTCAGTGGGCACCTGTGTGCTTCCGGATGCAATGGGAATGATAGAAAATGATTATCAGCATCTGGTGAAGCATCTGCACGAACAGTGCGCGGAGCTTGAGACAAAGATGACGATGGATCATCAGGACATGGTTGATTATTACAGTATGTGGGTTCATCAGATCAAGACTCCGATCGCAGCCATGAATGTGCTTCTTCAGACCAGTGAAGAAGGGGAGTCGGAGAGTAATCTCTATGTTCAGGACATGAAGCTTGAATTATTTAAGATTGAGCAGTATGTGGAAATGGTATTGACGTATCTGCGCATGGAGGATATGTCCGGGGATCTGTCCTTTGGGGAATATGAATTGGATGATCTGATCCGACAGGCGGTTCGAAAATATTCAAAGATGTTTATCGCAAGAAAGATAAGACTTGTATATGAACCGGTGCAAACCCGTGTTTTAACAGATGAGAAATGGCTGGTCTTTGTATTGGAACAGATTTTGTCCAATGCGCTGAAATATACCCGGGCAGGCAGTATTTCTATTTATATGGAAGAAGGAAAACTGGTGATCCAAGATACGGGAATCGGAATTTATGAAGAAGACCTTCCGCGTGTCTTTGAAAAAGGATTTACAGGCTATAACGGACGGACAGACAAGAAATCTACGGGAATCGGAATTTATGAAGAAGACCTTCCGCGTGTCTTTGAAAAAGGATTTACAGGCTATAACGGACGGACAGACAAGAAATCTACGGGAATCGGGCTTTATCTATGTAAGACGATCATGGATAAGCTGGGACATGGAATTGCTATCAAGTCAGAAGTAGAAAAAGGAACGAAGGTGTACTTGGCATTTCGGAGGAAAGCTTTGCACACGGAAGATTGATTCCTTACAAAAATGTAAGAAACAGGAGGGAAAATGTAACCTGAATCTATGGCAGGGCATTTTCCCTTTTTCTATAATGAGAGTGTAAATGAAAGACAGAGAAAGAAAGGAAGAGACGATTATGACACTGTTAGAAGTAAAAAATGTAAGGAAAATATATACAACCAGATTCGGAGGGAATCAGGTGGAAGCTCTTCATAATGTGAACTTTTCTGTGGAGCAGGGAGAGTATGTCGCTATTATGGGAGAGTCCGGTTCCGGTAAGACAACGCTTCTTAATATATTGGCGGCGCTTGATACACCGACCGGAGGAAAAGTCTATTTGAAAGGAAGAGATCTAAGTGGAGTTAAGGAAAGAGAGATTGCGGCTTTCCGCCGTCAGAATCTGGGGTTCGTGTTTCAGGACTTTCATCTTCTGGATACGTTTTCTCTCAAAGATAATATCTTCCTTCCGTTGGTATTGTCCGGTAAGACATACGAGGAAATGGAGCGAAGATTAACGCCGGTGGCAGAGAGACTTGGAATCACGGAGATTTTAAATAAGTTTCCATATGAGGTGTCCGGCGGTCAGAAACAGCGTGCGGCAGTAGCAAGAGCGCTTGTGACAAAACCGCAGCTTATTCTTGCCGATGAGCCTACAGGGGCGTTAGATTCCAGAGCTTCGGATGAGCTTCTGAACCTGTTTGGCGCGATCAATCAGGACGGGCAGACGATTCTCATGGTTACTCATAGTGTGAAAGCCGCAAGCACTGCCAAGAGGGTATTGTTTATCAAGGACGGAGAAGTGTTCCATCAGCTCTATCGGGGAAATCTTACTAATGAACAGATGTACCAGAAGATCTCCGATACGCTGACAGCGCTTACTACAGGGGGTGAAAAGATTGGCTAGAGGGATTTTTGCAAAGCTTGCGCTTACCAATTTGAAAAATAACCGGAAGACATACTTCCCTTATGTGCTGACTTCCATGCTTACCGTGATGATGTACTATATTATGGATGCCTTATATGTAAGCCCGGACATTTTAGGAGGAAGAGTACAGGAGATCTTGCAGTTTGCATCACCTGTTATTATCGTATTTGCCACCATTTTTCTTTTCTATACGAACAGCTTTCTCATCAAGCGGAGAAAGAAGGAAATCGGTGTCTACCATGTGCTTGGGATGGGCAAGAGACATATTGCGAAGATGTTTTTCATGGAGACGTTGATCACAACTGTGGTATCCATTGCAGGAGGACTGGCAGCAGGTATTGTATTCAGTAAACTGTCCTATCTCGGACTTTTAAAGATTCTGCACTTTGAAGTGGGACTTAAGTTTTCAATATCTGTAAGCTCCATCGGAAAGACAGTAGTGTTATTTGCAGTGATCTTTTCCATGACTTTGATCTATAATCTGCTGCAGATTAAGCTTTCCAATACCATGGAGCTGCTGCTTGGCGGAAAAAAAGGAGAGAAAGAGCCTAAGACGAAATGGCTGATGACCATTTTCGGTGTGGCGGCGCTTGCAGTTGCCTATTATATTGCACTGACAACAGAATCACCGATGGAGGCGCTGGCAAACTTCTTTGTAGCAGTTGTTCTGGTAATCTTAGGCACGTATGCGCTCTTTGTGGCAGGCAGTGTGGCGTTTTTGAAAATCTTAAGAAAAAACAAGAAGTTTTATTATAATTCCAAGCATTTTACTGCGGTGTCAGGCATGATCTACCGGATGAAGCAAAACGCGGTGGGGCTTGCCAATATCTGTATCTTAAGTACGATGGTGCTTGTGATGATTTCCACAACGGTATGTCTCTATATGGGAATGGAGGATATTTTAAATACCCGCTTTCCATTGGATTATGCTATTGAGAGTGTCGGAGGTACGGATGAGTGGGATGACATGCTTGATCAGATTGTAAATGAGGAGTGTGAGAAAGCGCAGGTTACACGAAGCAAAGATTTCCGCTATCACTATGGCTCTGTCATAGGGAAAAAAGAAGGAACGAAGTTCGATTTAAGAGAATCGGGCAATTACTCGCCGGATGAAATCAGTTCCGTCTACAGCATTACAATAGCATCTGTGGGTGAATACAACCATGTTGAAAAGACCAATGAGACGTTGTCTGATGGGGAGGTGCTTGTATTTGGCGGCAAAGAGGTATATGATGAGGACGCTATTACGTTGGGAGAACGTACCTATCGGGTGAAAAAGGCAGAAAAGCAGTGTACGCTGGGAGAAGAGACGTTTCAAGGCTCCATGCCCTCCTATTGCGTTATTTTGCCGGAGTTGACGGATGTGTCAGAGGTTCTTTCCTATGTGCAGGAGGAAAGCTTAAAGACAAGCAAGATGAGCCCGGAGTGGATTCGGCGCATTACGAGTCTCAGATATCGGATCGGACTTGACATGGAGGGAGAGGAAGAAGACTGTAAGGAAGTAAGAAAAGTCATCAAAGAACGGATCGGCAGTGAGTTTGGAACATTTGATACGGAACATGATATTATCACAGAGTCGAAGGAAGACAGCAAGGCAAGCTTCTTTGAATTATACGGAGTATTGTTCTTTATCGGTATCTATCTGGGGGCACTGTTCCTTATGGCAACCGTATTGATCATCTATTACAAACAGATATCAGAAGGGTATGATGACAGAGAGCGTTATCAGATCATGCAGAATGTGGGAATGAGCAAGCGGGAAGTAAAGCGTTCCATAAGAAGTCAGGTATTGATGGTATTCTTTTTACCGCTGTTGATGGCAGGGATTCATATTGCCATGGCATTTCCGATTATTACAAAACTTATGAAAGCATTTAACATGACAAATACACATCTTTTCGCCGGATGCACATTGGCGACGGTAGGTGTCTTCGCAGTTTTCTATGGGATTGTGTATGCAGTTACTGCGAGAGAATATTACCGTATTGTAAATTAAGGTTCCCCTTTGTATTTGATGAAGGTTATGCTATACTTTTAGCAAGAATATATCATCGATAGAATAAAGGAGGAGCAAAGAGATGACCAGAGCAGGTGAAAGAGAAGTTGTGAAGGCAGAACATGTAAATGGCGGAGCCGGCTACATTTTGAAAGAGGCGCTGATCGCGGGAGATCAGCTTGGAGAACACTGTAAGATGTTCAGTCAGGTGACGATTCCGGCAGGATGTGAATTGGGACACCATGAGCATCACGGCGAGACGGAGACCTATTATGTATTGTCCGGAAAAGGAATCTATGAGGACAATGGCACAGAGATCCCTGCAGAGGCAGGAGATGTATTCTTCTGTGAAGACGGAAGCGGTCACGGTATGAAAGCGATTGAAGATGTGACATTTGTGGCATTGATTTTAAAAAAATAATCTCCAATAAAGAAAGGCGTCGGAATTCGAAAGGGTTCCGACGCTTTTTCTTTAGAAAATCTTTCGATTTTCCGGCGGTGCCTCTTTAGAAATTAAGGGTATATTATTAGTAACGAAAGGAGGAAACCATATGAGTATCCAAGAGCTTACTTTATATTTTACACAATACGGCGCTTTCTTTGTATTTCTGATCGTGTTGTTGGAATACTTAAATCTTCCGGGATTTCCGGCAGGCGTGATCATGCCGCTGGCAGGGATCTGGGCGTCGAGAGGGCAGATACATTTCCTTGTAGTGTTGCTTCTGTCCGTCGCAGCAGGGCTTCTTGGCAGTTGGATCTTGTATTTTCTTGGAAGGCTCGGAGGTGAACCGTTCTTTCGATTTTATGTAAAGAAATTTCCAAAACAAAAAGAACTGATTGAGAAAAATCTGGAATTCATCCGAAGCAAAGGCGGCTATGGAGTTTTTATCAGCAAGTTAATCCCCATGGTACGGACACTGATCTCGATTCCGGCAGGCATGGTGTCCCTGAATTTTGGAACTTATACCGTAAGCTCCTTACTGGGCGTGTTCACATGGAATCTGGTGTTTGTAGGTGCTGGTTATTTCTTCGGAGATGCAGTTTGGAATGTGCTTGCATAGGCAGACGAGAAGGAGTGAGACAGCATGAAAATCGCAATGATGACAAATAACTATAAACCTTTTATCGGAGGAGTACCGCTCTCAGTAGAGCGTCTCGCAAAAGGACTCCGGGCGTTGGGACATGAAGTATGTATCTTCGCACCGGAATATGAAGGAGAAGAAGAACCGGAAGAGGAAGACGTAATTCGGTATCGCTCACACAAGCGAAGACTTTCCAATGGAATGGTATTTCCCGGTATGTTTGATCCGTGCATCCGGCAGGAATTTGAAAGAAGGGAATTTGACCTGATCCATGTGCATCAGCCCATGCTTATGGGAAATGTAGCAAAGCGATACAGCAGACGTTATGGAATCCCCTTAGTGTTCACATGGCATACAAGATATGAAGAATACATTCATTATCTCCGGCCTTTCGCAAAGCTTAATGGAGATACAAAAGGGAAAAAGAAACTCTATCACACCTGTCAGCATATTGTGACATGGTATATGAAAGCGTATGCGGGAAACTGCGATTTTGTATTTGCACCGTCCCGTGATATGGAATGTTATATGAGAAGAGAAGAAGTAGACGTTCCGGTCATGACACTTCCTACCGGACTTTCCGACCATTCATTTGAGAGGGATGAGAAAGAGTCCGAGAAGATTCGAACGCAGTATGGAGCGGGGAGGCAATCCATTTTCTGTACGGTATCCAGAATAGAAAAGGAGAAGAATCTCTATTTTCTTATGGATGCGGTTCGAAGATTTCAAGACCAATGCGGAAAGAACTTTCGCCTGCTGGTTGTAGGAGAAGGCGGAGAGCGGAAGAATCTGATGGATTATTGTGAGAAGATCGGATTGCAGGATACGGTAATTTTTGTCGGAGGCGTTCCCAACGAAGAAGTGAAAAATTATCTCTTTGCCAGTGATCTTTTCCTCTTTTCTTCCCGCTCAGAGACACAGGGAATCGTGCTTGCAGAGGCAATGGCAGCAGGACTTCCGGCAGCAGCTGTAGAGGCTTACGGAGTCAATGATATTGTGAGAGATAAATATAATGGCCTGTTATGTGAAGAGTCTGAGGATGCATTTGCAGAGAATATGAAGAAACTAATAACAGACAGAAAGCTGTATGAAAGATTACAGAAAGGGGCGGTGCAGACAGCACATTTTTACCGCGAAGAAAAAGTGGCAGAGGAAGCGGAAAAAGGATATCTGCTTGCACAAAAATATGTGATGGAAAGGGGGAAAGACTATGGATACCAAACCTGTGAGCCGGAAGATTTTAAGCCGTCTTTTCTACACGTATCTAAAATGTCTTGAGAAGACTGTGAGGATAAGGTGGGAAGGTATGGAATCTTTTGATGGGAATCAAGTGGTAGGATTCTGGCACGAAGACAGTTTTATCATGAACCTTCTTCTTCGGGAAGTGACAAAAGAGAATTGTAAAATGTCGGTGCTTGTCACCGGTGATCCAAGAGGGGACTATATTCAATATATGATCGAAAAATGCAGGGGAGATGCAGTCCGTATCGGTTATGGCTTCTGTGATACCGGAACACTTCGGGAGCTCCTTACACAGTTGAAAGAAGAGAAAAGAAGTATTGCGATTGCAATGGACGGACCGCTCGGTCCAAGGAACATTCCGAAGAAGATGACTTATTTTCTGTCAGAAAAGGGAGAAGTTCCACTGTCAGTTGTCTCTGTAAAATATTCGAAGAAGCTTGCGTTAAGAGGGAGGTGGGATCATTATCGTATTCCTCTGCCATTTACGGAAGTGACGTTTCAGCTTTGTAACTATGGTACAGTATCCTGCAAGCGGCCACCTAAGATCAGGGGGTATGAGGAGTTGTCGAAATGTAGTATAATAGACAACAGTATGGGTGATCCGTGCTTGGAAAAGTAGTTTAAAATCAGAAAAAAAGACGGGAAAAGGAAGACAGGAGAAAAAGTGATGGAAATGAATCATGTACTGATCGTGGAGGATGACAAAGAGATTCGCGAAGGAGTGAAAATATATTTAAAAAGCAAAGGATATGAGGTGAGCGAGGCTGCCGACGGGGTAGAAGGTCTGGAAATTATTGAGAAGGAAGAGATTCATCTGGCAATTGTAGATGTAATGATGCCAAGAATGGACGGGATTACAATGACAATGAAGCTCAGGGAAAATCATGATTTCCCAGTTATTTTCTTATCTGCCAAATCAGAGGAAGTAGATAAGATTCTGGGGCTGGACATGGGAGCGGATGATTATGTGACCAAACCATTTACGCCCATGGAATTGCTGGCAAGAGTCAATTCGCAGCTTCGCAGATATCGGAAATTTATGGAGAAATTGGAGAAAAAAGAAATTATGAAGAATATTTACGTAATCGGCGGCTTGGAGCTTAACGAGGACACAAAAGAAGTGTCGGTGGACGGAGAGCCGGTGAAGGTAACGCCGACAGAGTATAAGATTTTGTTGTTACTTATGAAGAATGCAGGAAGAGTTTTTTCGGCAGAGGAGATCTATGAGTGGGTGTGGCAGGAGCGTGCAGTAAATACCGATACGATCATGGTGCATGTGCGCAATATCCGTGAAAAGATTGAAATCAATCCGAAAGAACCAAAATATTTGAAGGTGGTGTGGGGAGTTGGATACAAAATTGAAAAACAGGCATAAACTTGCCATTGTATTGATTTTATTGATTATAGCCATCCCGACGATGGCGGTACTTTCTGGATATCACGCATATTCCAGAGAAAGTGAAGAGCTTCAGAATGAATTGGATGAGGCAGCGCTTTGTTCATCCGACTTTTTGGAAGAATTTGTATGGGCAAGTTATATTCTCTATTCTACAGAATCGGATGCGGGAATGTCTAAGGTAGAGAAAGAGCAGGAGCTTGAGTATGATTTTCAGGAAGAGATGCTTGAGTTTGACACGCTATATCCATATCTTGAGTATTCTGTAGAAGATGAGACGGGAGAGCTGGTGACAGAAAGTGTTGTCGATTCCGGGAAGAAATCCCTTTCTTCTTACGGGCTTGCAATGACTATCCGCTATGATGAAAATGGAATTCCGGAGGCGAAGATTCAGTCTGGTGAATATAGATCAGGACAGATTCGTGAGCTTCGTTCTGTACTGAATGAATTTTCCAGAAGGATTCAGGAAAGATATGAGTATTCGGACAGGGAAAGTTCGGATGTCTACATGAAAACACCGAAAAATCGCACCTTTACATTTGCAATGACGGAAAGCAACTTAAAAGCCTATATGGACAACTGGCATTATACAGGTTATACGGTGCCTGAAAGAACAAGCGGAACAATCCTTATACTTATATGTGTTGTGGCAGCAGCCGCTCTGTTGTTTCCGGTATTTTCAACCTTGCATACGGGGGATGAGAGAATCTTCCGGTGTCCTGTGGAAATCGTTGTGGCGGCAGCATTCTTTGGCTATATCGTACTCTTTGATAATCTCTGGTATCTGTTTTCCAGAAATCAGGGAAGGGTGGAGGCGCTCGATGTTCTTGTATGGGCAGGTGTATTTGCAGGCACTTACTGGGCAGCGGCGAATGTCAGACATCTCCTTACAATGGGGCTGAAAGGATATCTAAAAGAATCTTCCTTGATCGCGCGTTCCTCCGGCAAGATTTTAAAAGGCGGAAGATGGGTGATAGAGAAATGCAAGGCGGGAGTGGATAAAATTTATCACTCTTTTGATCATATTGATATAGATGATAAGAACAATAAGTTTATTTTAAAGCTTGTGCTTGTGAACTTTGTAATTCTTGTCTGTATTTGTTCCATCTGGTTTTTCGGAATCATTGCACTGGTTATTTATTCCATAATTCTGTATTTGATCCTGCGGAAATATTTTAATGATCTGAAAGCCAAGTATGCGATTTTATTAAAAGCGACAAATCAGATGGCAGAAGGAAATCTAGATGTAGAAATCACGGAGGATCTGGGAATATTTACCCCGTTTAAGAAAGAGATGGAAAAGATACGTCAGGGCTTCAAATTGGCAGTGGATAAAGAAGTAAAGAGCCAGCGCATGAAGACAGAGCTTATCACCAATGTGTCTCACGATTTAAAGACGCCGCTGACAGCAATCATCACTTATGTTAATTTATTGAAAGAAGAAAGAGACGAAGAGAAACAAAGAGAATATATAGATGTCTTAGAGCGCAAATCTCTGCGGCTGAAAGTGTTGATTGAGGATCTCTTCGAAATCAGTAAGGCGAACAGCCAGAACGTTACATTGAATGTGGTGGATGTCGATATTGTCAATCTATTTAAACAGGTGAAACTGGAGATGGAAGATAAGATTACAGCGTCAGGACTTGAGTTCCGGTGTGAGTATCCGGAAGAAAAAATCGTGATACCACTGGACAGTCAGAAGACATACCGCATTTTCGAAAATCTTCTTGTGAACATAACAAAATATGCGATGCCGCATACACGGGTATATGTACAGATCGGAAGAAAAGAAGGAAAAACATTCATTCGATTGAAGAATATATCGGCAGCAGAATTGAACTTCAAGCCGGAAGAACTGACGGAGAGATTCGTAAGAGGCGACGTATCAAGAAATACGGAAGGTTCCGGGCTTGGTCTGGCAATCGTCAAAAGTTTTGTAGAATTACAGAAAGGGGAATTAAAGATAGAGACAGAAGCAGATTTATTTAAAGTAGAAATTCAATTTTAATGTTGTTGCATGGCAGTACAGAGTGTAAATTGTTAGATTAGATATCTCCCATAGAAAACAGTGATTTTGACATCTGATATTCTGTGGGAGATTCTTGATTTCTTCTTTTGAATCCACATTTAAACAGAAAATTTCGAAAAATCATTTAATATGTGAATTTATGAACATTTATCTATAAATATTGACATTTTTATACAAAAGATTTACACTATTATTAATTTAACTGGTGGATTCAAAAAGTTCACTATCATTTAGACATCTGAAAGGAGGCGGAGGATATGTGGGGACATATTTTCAACCTGAACGATCCGCTGATTGGCGCGGATAACACTTGGGTACTGTGGGCGATTTGTGCGTTAGGTGCTGCAACAGCTATTTATTTGGAACAAAAATACAACTGGGCCGCAAAGCTAACCGGAGCGATCATTGCCTTGGTGCTTGCAATTATTTTGTCGAACTTTGGTATTATTCCAATGTCGGCTCCTGTATGGGACGCTGTGTGGGGATATGTCGTACCGCTTGCAATTCCGTTACTTTTGTTACAGTGCGATATGCGAAAGATTGGAAAAGAAGCGGGGCGTATTTTAATTATTTTCCTTATTGGTTCTGTAGGTACAGCGTGTGGAGCGCTCCTTGGATATGCAGCACTTCATAACTTTATTCCTGAACTGGATGGACTGGCAGGAGTATTTACCGGAACCTATATCGGAGGAACTGTAAACTTCGCTGCACTTGGCGCAGCATTTGAAGTGTCCGGTGATATGATCTCTGCTGCAACAGTCGCAGATAACCTGTTGATGGCACTGTATTTCTTTGTGTTGATCGCAATGCCTTCCATCGGTTTCTTCCGCAAACACTTCAAACATCCATATGTTGATGAGATAGAGGCTGCTTCAGCTTCCGGAACTAAAAAAGAAGGCGAAACGAATGTGGCAGCATTCTGGGGAAGAAAAGAGATTTCCTTAAAAGATATAGCACTTGCTGTTGCTACAGCATTTACTATTGTAGCAATTTCTAATATTATCGCCGGTGTATTTACGGCAATTATTCCGACAAGTAATCCGGTACTGCAGATGCTGAATACTTTATTTGGTAATATGTATCTGTGGATTACTACCATTTCTATGGCATGTGCAACATTTGCACCGGGATTCTTCGGAGAGATCAAAGGAACGAACGAGCTTGGAACATTCCTGATTTACCTGTTCTTCTTTGTAATCGGTGTGCCGGCATCTGTACCGATGATCATTAAGAATTCTCCGTTATTGCTTGTATTCGCAGCAATCGTAGTTATAGTAAATATGATCTTTAGCCTTGTAGCTGGTAAATTATTAAAATTCAATCTGGAAGACATTATTCTTGCTTCCAATGCGAATATCGGAGGACCGACAACCGCTGCGGCTATGGCTGTATCAAAAGGATGGACAAAGCTGGTTGGCCCAATCGTTCTGGTAGGTACGTTAGGTTATGTCCTCGGTACATATTTTGGGTTGATTGTGGGAAGCATCCTTGGTTTATAAGGAGAAATACTTAAGGGACAATCTAATTACATAAGGAATTATAGAGTGGTAGAATACAGGGGCGGATTCCTATTCCGTTCCTGTATTTTATTCATTGTTTTACAAAATATAGAAAGGGGTCTGATTATGAACTTTGATGCACATTGTGATATATGGACGGACATTACACATCACTATCTGAATCACGAACACGACATCTTCCGGGAATATCATTATGAACGGCTGAAAGAAGGTCAGATCGAGGGAGGCATCTTTGTAATTTGGAATGACCCTCCATTTGACGCCGATCCGTTAAAGAGAACCCATCAGATGATGGCTGCTATTACCCAGGAAGAACCGGAATGCGCCGACATTCTGAAAATTTCCCGCTCTTATGAAGATATGATCAAGGCGCGGGAAGCAGGAAAAATGTATGCATTTATTGGTTTGGAGGGACTGAAAAGCATCGGTGAAGATATCGATATGATTGATGAATTTTATAAATTTGGTGCGAGACATGCAAGCCTTGCATGGAACGAAGAAAATCTGTTGGCAACAGGAACTCGCGGAACTCCGGAAAGAGGACTGACAGAGCTCGGGAAAAGAGCTGTCCATAAAATCGAAAATCTGGGAATGATCCTGGATGTCTCGCATCTTAATGATACGTCTTTCTGGGATCTTCTATCAGCGGCTCATGGTCCGGTTGTTGCCACACATTCCAATAGCCGTGCTCTGTGCGATCAACCGCGGAATCTGACAGATGAGCAGCTGAAAGAATTGTCGCGAACCGGTGGTATGGCAGGACTGAACTCTTTTAATGAGTTTGTTCATGCAGAAGAGGACAAGCAGACGGTGGAAAATCTCGTGAAACATCTGATTCACATGGTGGATGTGATGGGGATTGACCATGTGGGCTTTGGATTTGACTTTTCAGAATTTCTATGTGGAGATACGCTAAGCTCCTTCAGCAGTCAGGAAAATCCTTACACCATTGGTCTTGAAGATGCATCTCGCGTACCAAATGTTATTGAAGAGATGAGGCGTGTTGGTTTTCATGAGGAAGAGATTGAGAAGATTGCTTATAAAAACTGGCACAGAATCATTAAAGAGATCATAAAATAGAAAAGAATTCAGAAAAGATTAGTCTTTAATTGACAAATCAGAAAATATCTCATATTATATAACCTATACAGGAAAAGACGTTGAACGAAAAGAGTAACAGATATTGGAACTAACAGAGAGAAACTGTCACCGGCTGAAAGCAGTTTTGAGCGAAAAATCTGTGAAGTGCATTCGGGAGTTGATCTGGCGAAAGAGAGTGGATTTTTCAGTAGTCAGATACGGATTACACACGTTACGTGTATCGAGTGGAAGATGTTTGATATCTTCTATAAGAGTGGAACCGCGGAGTTAACTTCGTCTCTTGATATTGCAGGAGACGAAGTTTTTTAATTTTTCAGAAATGTCTCCAATGCACAAAGTAAAATCTATTCGTGAACAGGAAAAAGATTCTGTTAAGCAGGAGGAGAGAATTTATGGGAATGTTGTCTTACATCAAAGAAGAAATTAAAGTCATCAGAGAACGGGACCCGGCAATCAAATCAAATATGGAAGTATTACTGTATCCCAGCTTTAAGGCGATTCTCTGTTACCGGGTAGCGCACAGATTCTATGTGAAGAGACATTATTTCTTAGCCCGTTGGGTGTCCCAGAGAGCGGTGAGAAAGACTGGAATTGAGATTCATCCGGGCGCCAAGATAGGAAAAGGGTTGTTTATTGATCACGGAAGCGGAGTGATCATCGGAGAAACCGCAGAGCTGGGCGATAATGTAACACTGTATCAGGGAGTAACGCTTGGTGGTACCGGGAAGGAAAAAGGAAAGCGCCATCCGACACTGAAGGATAATGTCATGGTCAGTGCGGGCGCTAAAGTGCTTGGTTCCTTTACGATTGGTGAAAACTCCAAAATCGGAGCAGGCTCTGTCGTGCTAAAGGAAGTGCCGCCAAACTGTACGGTTGTCGGTGTACCGGGGCGAATCGTGAAAAGAGATAATGAGCGCATACCGCGCATGGATCTGGATCAGGTACATTTGCCGGATCCGATCACAACGGATATTCAGGAGCTGCAGGCAGACAATATTCGTCTTCACCGTCAGGTAAAAGAATTGAAAAAATCCATTAAGGAACTGAAAAAAGAAGAAAAAAGTTCAGAAGTTTAAAAATACAAGATGTCATAGAGGAGGAACAAACAATGAAATTATATAATACGATGTCAAAACAAAAAGAAGAATTTGTACCGTTGGAAGAAGGGAAAGTAAGAATGTATGTGTGCGGTCCAACGGTTTATAACTTTATCCATATCGGAAATGCGAGACCGATGATCGTGTTTGATACTGTGCGCCGTTACTTTGAATACAAAGGATACGATGTGAATTACGTATCTAACTTCACAGACGTGGATGATAAAATCATCAATAAAGCGATTGAAGAGGGAACGTCAGCAGACGAGGTTTCCAAACGCTTTATTGCTGAATGTAAGAAAGATATGGCCGGAATGAATGTAAAACCGGCAACAAAGCATCCGCTGGCAACAGAGGAAATCTGCGGCATGGTAGATATGATCCAGACGTTGATCGACAAAGGCTATGCCTACGAGAAAAACGGAACCGTATATTATCGCACCAGACAATTTAAGGATTATGGTAAATTGTCTCACAAGAACTTAGACGATCTCCGTTCCGGTGAACGCTCCCTTCTGGTGACCGGAGAAGATGAAAAAGAAGATCCGCTGGATTTCGTTCTCTGGAAACCGAAGAAGGAAGGAGAACCATCATGGGTATCCCCATGGTCTGACGGTCGTCCGGGCTGGCATATCGAATGCTCAGAGATGTCCAAGAAATATCTTGGCGAGCAGATTGACATTCACGCCGGTGGTGAAGACCTTGTATTCCCGCATCATGAAAATGAGATCGCACAGAGTGAGGCGGCAAATGGCAAAGAATTTGCAAAATACTGGATGCACAACGCATTTTTAAATATCGACAATAAGAAAATGAGTAAATCGCTCGGCAATTTCCGCACAGTTCGTGAGATCAGCGAGCAGTATGACCTTCAGGTGCTTCGTTTCTTCATGTTAAGCGCACACTACAGAAGTCCTCTGAATTTCAGCGCAGATTTGATGGAGGCTTCTAAGAACGGATTAGAGCGTATTGTAAATGCAGCAGACAATTTGAAATTCTTAATGAAAAATGCGAAAGCTGAGAATATGACGGAAGCTGAAAAGGAGTTGGCTGCTAAGACCGACGCATTCGTTGCTGATTTTGAGCGTGCAATGGATGATGATTTTAATACCGCAGATGCAGTGGCAGCGATCTTTGACCTTGTAAAATTCATCAATAGCAATACAGATGCCGAGAGTTCTACAGAATATCTGAATGAATTGTTTGCGCTTCTTGTAAAATTGACAGATGTACTGGGCTTGATCGTGGATAAGAAAGAAGAAATTCTTGCAGAAGATATTGAAAAGCTGATCGAAGAGCGTCAGGCTGCAAGAAAGGCGAAAGATTTCGCAAGAGCAGATGCAATTCGAGATGAGCTTTTAGCAAAGGGAATCATTTTAAAAGATACCAGAGAGGGAGTACAATGGAAGAAAGCGTAAATTGGCAGTTTGATGTCTATATGCAGGAAATGTTTCATATGAAAGAGGTGGATCTTCGGGAATATTCACCTCTGACATTGGCTTATATTGGTGACTGTATATATGATGTGATTATAAAATCACTGGTCGTAAATGAAGGAAATCAGTCGGTCAATGTACTTCACAAAAAAACGAGCGCATATGTACAGGCGTCAACTCAGTCGAAAATGATGCGCACGATGCAGGAACATTTGACAGAAGAAGAGCATGCAGTGTATAAGCGGGGGCGTAATGCGAAAAGCGTGTCTCCGGCTAAGAACCAGTCGATTACGGATTACCGGAGGGCTACAGGCTTTGAAGCACTTCTTGGCTATCTGTATCTCAAGAAAGAATACAAAAGACTTTTGGATTTAGTGAAATTAGGGCTTGAAAGTCTGCAAGAGAAATAAAGAATGAACCGGAAGAAGAGGCGATCTTGCCTCTTCTTTGTGCATTGAAGCAAAAATCAACTTTGCCTATAAAACTTGGCGGAACATATTGACAAGAAAACTTGGCGGATATATAATAACGGTAAGAAGACAAGAAAACTTGGCGACATAAAAATACAAGGAGTATCGCACGGGATGGAGGTGTCCGGTATGAAGAAAGATGAGATTTTGGAATTGAGTAAGAAAGAAAATGTGGAAGGCGATGAACGTGAGAAGAAAGTAAAAAGCAGAGGTCAGTTTATTGCTATGAATGTAATGTATATTCTTGCAATCATTATTCTTCTTTTGAATCATCATTTTGGAAGGACATATACATTTGTATCAGTGCTTGGTGATATTTTACTTATTTCGTTCAGTGTGAGTTTTGTGTATGATCTGTATTGGTATATGAAAGAACGTGACAAAGTGTATTTGTATTATATGGTTGGTAACTTACTTTTTGGTATTTGGGAAGCTTATGATTTTATTAAAGATTTGATTCATTAGAAAGAAATGGATGTTGTGATGGAAGATAAATTAATATTAAAAAATCATTTAAAAGAAGTGCGTGTAGAATGTGGCTTATCTCAACAGGCGTTGGCGGATATGGTGGGGGTATCGAGAAACACAATCAGTTCCATTGAGACGGGACAATTCAGTCCGACTGCAAAGTTGGCATTGATACTTTGTATTGCACTGGATAAAAAATTTGAAGAGTTATTTTATTTTTAAATTTTTTAAGTGTAAAAGGAAGGAACAATTGGCTGGATGAGCAGGATGATCGGGTTTTTCATGGATGAACCAATTTATTCTATTATGTTTCTTTTGATTTTGAATATTGACTTTTCAAATCTCACTTGCTAAGATGGAAAAGAAAAGAAGGCAAGTCCTTCGCCGTAAGGCGGAGGACTTTTTACCATATGTATAAAGGAGTATTCTCATGGATAATAAAAAAGTAAATGAAAATATCATCGAAGGAAGAAATGCCGTGTTAGAAGCATTTCGTTCCGGCAAACCGGTAGATAAACTATATGTGTTGGATGGCTGCCAGGATGGTCCGGTCCGCACGATCGTAAGAGAAGCAAGAAAACACGACACAATCATTCAGTTTGTAGAGAAAGAAAGATTGGCACAGCTTTCTGAAACCGGAAGACATCAAGGTGTGATTGCATATGCCGCAGCATATGAATACTCGGAAGTTTCGGATATGCTGGAGCTGTCAAGGGAGAGAGGGGAAGATCCATTTATTATTCTCTTAGATAATATTGAAGACCCTCATAATCTGGGAGCGATTATCCGTACTGCAAATCTGGCGGGAGCCCACGGAGTGATCATTCCGAAACGACGGGCTGTAGGACTTACTGCCACCGTTGCCAAGACTTCTGCGGGAGCGTTGAATTACACGCCGGTAGCGAAGGTGACGAATCTTAAGAAGACAATGGAAGAGTTGAAAAAAGAAGGACTGTGGTTTGTGTGTGCGGATATGGGCGGTGAAGCCATGTATGATCTGAACCTGACAGGTCCTATCGGTCTTGTGATCGGAAATGAAGGGGAAGGAGTCAGTCGTCTGGTCAAAGAAACTTGTGATTTTGTGGCAAGTATTCCTATGAAAGGAGACATTGATTCTCTGAATGCCTCCGTGGCAACAGGGGTTCTTGCCTATGAGATTGTCAGACAGCGTTTGAAGAAATAAAAGGCATGAGAAAAGCAGATAAATACAGTGCTTAAAGGGAATGTCTGGAAAGTGAGAATAGAGAAATGTCCAAGTATGAACATATGACGGATGAGCAGTTGATCTGCAAATTTCGTCAAGGTGACAAAACAATCATGGATTATCTCATGGAAAAGTATAAAAATCTGGTGCGAAAAGAAGCAAATGCCATGTTTCTTCTCGGGGGAGAGAATGACGATCTGATCCAAGAGGGGATGATCGGGCTTTTCAAAGCAGTGCGGGATTACCAGACAGAGCAGGATACGTCTTTTTACAGTTTTGCGAAGCTTTGTATTACAAGACAGATGTATTCGGCCATTGAAGCGTCAAAGAGGAAAAAACACAGTCCGCTAAACAGTTATATTTCGTTTTACGAGCAGGGAGAGGATCAAAGTACATTGCTTGATAAAATGGAGGCGGGAGACCAGAGCAACCCGGAAGAATTGCTTGTGGGCAGAGAGCGGGCGCAGATATTAGAAGCGAAGCTGGAAGAAAATCTCAGTGATCTTGAGAATCGTGTTCTGTATCTGCATTTACTTGGGACGGATTATAAAACAATCGCAAGACTCCTTGATAAAAGCCCGAAAACCATCGATAATGCTCTTCAGAGAATTAAGAGTAAGACAGAGAAGATTTTGCAATCTGGTTGTTGACAAACTGATTGAAAATAGTGTATAGTATCAATGTTGCATATCATTTGAAATTGCAGGAGATGGAATGCACGTGCTGCCTTGGCTCAGTCGGTAGAGCGTCGCCTTGGTAAGGCGGAGGTCGGCGGTTCGATTCCGCTAGGCAGCTTAAAGAGAGAAGTAAGGCCCTTGAAAATGTAGATTTTTGAGGGTCTTTTCTTTGGTGTGTCTGTTGCAGAGAATGTTGACGGAAGGAAGAAAATGCATTTTAGGGGGAAGGATTATGAAAAAATCAACAGTAATGACAGAAGGTTCTATATGGAAGAAAATATTATTTTTTTCCATTCCTTTGATTTTGGGAAATTTATTTCAACAACTTTATAATACCGTAGATTCCATTATTGTTGGAAACTATATCGGAAGTGAAGCGTTGGCAGCCGTAGGTTCCAGCGGCTCCCTTATTAACCTTTTGATCGGATTTTGTATAGGAGCTTCTGCGGGAGCAGGAGTTGTTATTGCTCAGTTTTACGGAGCGCAGGATAGAGAAGGCGTCCGTAAGGCAGTGCATACGACAATCGCTATTGCCATTGTAGCAGGGGCTGTCCTTACAGTAGTCGGAATTGTAGCAACTCCAATTTTGCTGAAAGCTATGGGTACGCCGCAAGAAGTATTTGATCAGGCATCAATTTACTTGAAAGTCTATTTTGGAGGGGTTCTATTTTCTGTTGTCTATAATATGTCAGCGGGAATCCTGAATGCGGTAGGTAATTCGAAACGTTCACTTGTCTATTTGATGATTGCGGCTACATCTAATATTTTTCTTGATCTTCTGTTTGTTGTCGTATTGAAAATGGGAATCGTAGGTGCAGCTATTGCGACAGATATCAGTCAGCTGCTGTCCTGTATTTTTATTATATTGTTTCTTGTAAGAAGTGAGGATGTGTACCGGGTAAAATTAAAAGATATTCGGTGTTACGATAACCTTCTTGGAAAGATTCTGAAAATCGGACTGCCAACCGGCGTGCAGAATATCGTAATTTCACTGTCTAATGTGATTGTCCAGTCCAGTGTAAATAGTTTTGGTGCAGTGGCTATGGCGGGATTCGCAGCGTATATTAAAGTCGATGGATTTAATATCCTTCCGGTATTAAGCTTCAGCATGGCTGCCACTACCTTTATAGGTCAAAACGTGGGAGCCGGACGGCTTGACCGTGTGAAAAAAGGAATGTACGTATCGGTGGCAATGGGAATTATATATACCGTCTGTACAGGAATTCTGCTTCTTGCATTTGCTCCGCAGGTCATAGGAGTATTTACACAAAATGGGAAGGTGGTAGAATACGGAGTATATATTATGAAGTTTTTCTGCCCATTTTATTGGATGCTTGGAATTCTTCATATTTTGGCGGGAACAATCCGGGGAACTGGAAAGACGATGCAGGCTATGGTCGTGTTCTTGTTTTCGCTTTGCATTTTCCGGGTTTTGTGGATCTGGGGAGCGATGTCCGTATCACATAAGATCGGCGGCGTTATGCTCGGTTATCCATTATCGTGGCTGGTCGGTCTGGTGATGATCCTGATCTATGTTTGGAAGGGAAACTGGATGCCGTACGGAATGAAAAAAGACAGTACAAAGTAAGGCGCGCGCCTTGTTTCAAGGCGCTTTTTGTGATAAGATAAGGAACAGAATGTATGCTAGGAGGAAGAAGATGGGAGAAGAAGCAGTAGTTTCCAAGAATTTTATTGAACAGGAGATAGAGAAAGATTTACGTGAAGGGGTTTATCAGGAAGTTTGTACCAGATTTCCACCGGAACCGAACGGATATCTTCATATTGGACATGCTAAGTCTATTTTGTTGAACTATGGACTGGCGCAGAAATATAATGGAACATTTCATTTGAGATTTGACGATACAAATCCGATGAAAGAAGACACAGAATTTGTAGAGTCTATTAAAAAAGATGTGGAATGGCTGGGGGCAGATTTTAAAGAGCACCTTTATTTTGCATCTGATTATTTTGATACCATGTATGAGTGTGCAGTAAAATTGATCAAGAAAGGCAAGGCTTACGTGTGTGACCTGAGTGCGGAAGAGATTCGTGAGTACAGAGGTACACTCAAAGAGCCGGGAAAAAACAGCCCATACCGCGACCGCTCTGTAGAGGAAAACCTTCAGCTGTTCGAAGAGATGCGTGAAGGAAAATATAAAGACGGAGAAAAGGTTCTGCGTGCAAAGATTGATATGGCATCTCCGAATATCAATATGCGTGATCCGGTTATTTACCGTGTGGCACATATGTCTCACCATAACACAGGAGATAAATGGTGCATTTATCCAATGTACGATTTTGCTCACCCAATTGAGGATGCGGTCGAAAAGATCACTCACTCTATCTGTACGTTGGAATTTGAGGATCACAGACCGTTGTATGACTGGGTTGTTCGTGAATGTGAGTTTGACCCTGCACCGAGACAGATTGAATTTGCAAAGATGTATTTGACAAATGTGGTGACAGGTAAGAGATATATTAAGAAGCTGGTTCAGGACGGTGTAGTGGACGGATGGGATGATCCGCGTCTCGTATCTATTGCGGCTCTCAGAAGAAGAGGATTCACACCGGAATCTCTGAAGATGTTTGTAGAGCTGTGTGGTGTCTCTAAGGCGCAGGGCTCTGTAGATTATGCAATGCTTGAGTATTGCATCCGTGAAGATTTGAAATTGAAAAAGCCGCGTATGATGGCGATCTTAGATCCAATCAAATTAGTGATCGACAATTATCCGGAAGGCGAGATGGAGTGGCTGGACGCAGAGAATAATCTGGAAAATGAGTCTCTTGGCAAGAGAAAGATTCCATTCTGCAGAGAACTCTATATTGAAAGAGACGATTTTATGATCGAGCCTCCGAAGAAATATTTCCGCTTATTCCCGGACAATGAAGTGCGTCTTATGCAGGCATATTTTGTAAAATGTACAGGTTATGAGACAGATGAAAACGGAAATGTGACCGTTGTTCATGCAACATATGATCCGGAGACAAAGAGCGGAAGCGGTTTCACCGGACGTAAAGTAAAAGGAACCATTCACTGGGTGGCAGCTCCATACGCAAAGCAGGTAGAGGTTCGTCTCTATGAGAATCTGATCGATGAAGAGAAGGGTGTCTACAATGAGGAAGACGGATCTATGAATCTGAATCCGAATTCACTGGAGATTCGCAAGAACTGTTTTGTTGAACCGAACTTTGAGGATGCGAAAGCATACGACAGTTTCCAGTTTGTGAGAAATGGATATTTCTGTATTGATGCGAAAGATTCTACACCGGAGAATCTGGTGTTCAACCGAATCGTGTCACTGAAGAGTTCTTTTAAGCTTCCGAAGAAATAAAACATACGAATAAAAGTGAAACAGGGGCGGGGTAGGAATATCCCGCTCTTTATTAAAAAGGAAAAGATAATGAATGAATTGACCATACCTTTAAAGAACAATTCCAAAACGCCGTTTTATGAGCAGATTTACCAATATATTAAGTTGAATATTCAAAGCGGACATCTCTCTTACGGAGAAAAACTTCCTTCTACAAGAGCACTGTCTAAGCATTTGACTGTGAGCAGAAGTACCGTAGAGCTTGCCTATGAACAGCTTTTGTCTGAAGGATATATCGAATCGGAACCGTGCAGGGGATTTTTTGTGGCGCAGATTGAAGAGTTGTATCATTTAAACAAAGAAAAAGAGGTTCCGCAAGCACCTTTAAAAGAAAAAGAAACATATGATTTTGATTTTACGCCCAACGGGGTAGATCTTAATAGTTTCCCGTACGAGGTGTGGAGAAAGCTGTCAAGAGAAGTATTGTTAGATGACCGGACAGAGTTGTTTAAAAGCGGAGATCCGAAAGGAGAATATGGTTTTCGCAGTGCGATTTGTCATTATCTGTATCAGGCAAGAGGGGTTCTGTGCAGTCCGGAGCAGATTGTTGTGGGAGCAGGAAGCGATTATATTCTTATGCTTCTTGGCATGCTGCTTGGAAAGGAACACCGGATTGCGTTTGAAGATCCGGCGTACAAGCAGGCTTATCGCATGATGGAAAGTCTTGGATATGAAACAGTTCCGGTTTCTTTGGATCATTACGGCATGAAAGTAGATCGGCTTTTGAAGAGCGGAGCAGATATTGCTTACGTGACACCCTCACATCAGTATCCGACAGGAATCGTTATGCCATTGAAGAGACGGGTGGAGCTGCTTAAATGGGCGGCACTTGGAGAGGAACGATATATTATAGAAGACGATTATGACAGTGAGTTTCGATATAAAGGGAAGCCGATTCCGTCACTGCAAGGCTATGATAAGAATGAAAAAGTGATTTATCTTGGTACCTTTTCAAAATCCATTGCACCGGCGATCCGAATGAGTTACATGGTACTTCCGAACCCACTGCTTAAGCGTTATGAAGAACGACTGGGACATATCCATTCGACAGTGTCGAAGGTGGATCAACTGATCGTACAGAAATTTATTGAAGATGGTTATTTTGAAAGACATCTCAATAAAACAAGAGCCATGTATAAAAGCCGTCATGACGTATTGATTGATGCATTGCGACCGCTCCTTAAAATCTGTCAAATCTCCGGGGAACATGCAGGAGTACACATTTTGCTCACCTTTTCGAAAGAATATTCTGAAGAACCTTTGCTAAACAGTGCAAAGGCGGAAGGAATCAAAGTGTATGGATTGTCGGAATACCGGATTCAGACGACAAAAGAAGAAAGAGCGACAGTCTTACTTGGCTATGCAAATCTATCTGAAACGAAGATCAAAAAGGCGGTGGACAGGCTCATCAATTGTTGGATATAATCGCTGACGGCTGCAATTTATGATATTGTTGGGGATTTTTCTTTATGGTATAATATTAAATAAGAAAAATAAGAATCTACGAAAGAAAATCTAATGTTTAAAACACAGATGTTCGTTCGTAGATTCTTATTTCTTTGAAAATAGAAAGTTTAAAAATCATATTACCGGATAGCCGTGTTTCGTTGGCCGCCAGATCTTATACTTCGCTTTTTTCCTCAGAAGCTTCGTCTTTTTCTTCAGAAACTTCTTCTTTCTCTGTAGTTGCTTCTACAGGTTCTGTTGCCTCTTCTTTTTCTTCTGCCTTTGGAGTCAGAGAAACATAACCACGATCTCCGGCAGGTTTTAAGTCTTCATCAAGGTCGAAATCTTCATCCTCAAAATCATCCTCGAAGATGTCCTCGTCTGATGAACGGTTGTTCTTAAAGAAATAAATAACGCCTGCAACAGCGGCAACAACTGCTGTAACCTCTAATAATCTTTTAAAATATTTTTTCATAGTGAACAATTCTCCTTTCATACAGCCTTCCCTAATAGTGACATTGTAATACTTTTCATGGGAAAAGAAAAGGGTAAGAGAGGAAATAGTATAAAACTTTCACAAAGTTTTTAGAAAAATTTAAAAGAATCTGTCGAAGAACCACTGTTGAGAAGGGAAAGAAATTATGTTAAACTGTATCAGTAATGTTTTTTGCATTAGAGGTGAGTGAACATGAAGAAAACACAAGTAACACAAGTACCGGAAAAAGCGAAAAAAGGCTTATTCCGTATTATATTCAGCCGTACAGGAATCATCCTTCTGCTGATCTTGATGCAGATTGGGCTTGTAGTTGGCACAACATATTATCTGGAAGCGTATAAAGATTTTATCTATGGAATCTTTGTTTTGATGCGTGTCGTTGTTTTGATCTATATTATCAATGATTCGGGAATGCCGGAATTTAAGATGACGTGGCTTCTGTTTGTTATTCTGACGCCATTGATCGGAACGATTTTCTTTATTTACGTCAAAATGCAGCCGGGAACGAAGTTCCTTCGCTCCAGACAGGCGGCTCTTAAGATTGAGACAGACGAGTATATGGTTCAGGACCCGGATGTAGTCGATGCTATCTGGGCAAGTAAATCAGCAAATGCAAATTTGTCGTATTATTTATCCCATCAGTTAGGCTTCCCGACTTATCGGAATACAGAGGTGAAATATTTTCCATTGGGTGAATATAAGTTCCGCTATTTAGTGGCAGAATTAAAAAAGGCAAAGCGATTTATCTTTATGGAATATTTTATCGTGGAAGAAAGCTACATGTGGGATACAATCCGGGAAATACTGATTGAGAAAGTATCGGAAGGTGTAGAGGTAAGATTTATGTATGATGGCATGTGTGCCATTTCCATGCTTCCTTATAACTACCCGTCTCAACTTCGAAAGTACGGAATCCAGTGTAAGATGTCAAACCCAATGAAACCGTTCTTGTCCACAACTCAGAATAACCGTGACCACAGAAAGATCTGTGTGATTGACGGCAAGGTGGGCTTTACCGGTGGAATCAATCTCGGTGACGAGTATATCAACAGGAAGGTACGCTTTGGACATTGGAAAGATACCGCTGTTATGCTAAGAGGCGATGCTGTGCAGAGTCTTACAATGATGTTCTTGCAGATGTGGAATGTCAGTGAAAGAAAACCGGAGAATTATGAGCGCTATCTGACTCCGAAGAGAAAAGGATTGAAAAGAGAGCTGGGGTATGTAATTCCGTATGCAGACAGCCCTTTTGACAATGAAAATGTGGGTGAGGAAGTTTATTTCCATATATTAAATCATGCGAAAAAATATGTACATATTATGACCCCTTATCTGATCCTTGACAATGAAATGATCACGACGCTGACGCGAGTGGCAAAAAGTGGAATTGAAGTGATTATTATTATGCCTCATATTCCGGACAAGTGGTATGCCTTTGTAGTTGCGAAGACATATTATAAAGAATTGATCGAGGGAGGAGTACAGATCTACGAGTATACTCCGGGATTTGTACATGCGAAAGTATTCGTGTCGGATGATGATACGGCAACAGTGGGAACCATCAATCTGGATTATCGAAGTCTGTATCTGCATTTTGAATGTGGCGCATTTATTTATAACAATTCGGAGATTGACCGGATTGAACGGGATTTCCAACAGACACTGGCGAAGTGTCATAAAGTTACGTTGATCGAGGTGAAGAACCGGTCTCTTCTGACAAAAATTTCCGGTCAGATATTGAGACTGATTGCGCCTTTGATGTAAAATATAAAAAGAACTATGAAAGACAACAACACAAAAGCAGGAGGAATTAAGATGGTAAAAGCAGTAGTAGGAGCCAACTGGGGTGACGAAGGAAAAGGAAAGATCACGGATATGATGGCAGAGAAAGCGGACATTATCGTTCGATTTCAGGGTGGTGCCAATGCCGGACATACCATCATCAATAATTACGGAAAATTTGCACTTCACACACTTCCGTCAGGAGTGTTCTATGATCACACAACAAGTATTATAGGAAATGGTGTCGCTTTGGATGTGGAGGTGCTTTTTAAGGAAGTGCAATCGATCGTAGAACGAGGTGTGCCAATGCCGAAGATTCTTGTGTCTGACCGTGCGCAGATGGTGATGTCTTATCATAAAAATTTTGATGCATATGAAGAAGAACGCCTTGGCGGAAAGTCTTTTGGTTCCACCAAATCTGGAATTGCACCATTTTATTCTGATAAATATGCCAAGATCGGTTTTCAGGTGAGTGAGCTCTTTGATGAAGAGCTGTTGAAAGAGAAAGTTGTGCGCGTGGCAGAACAGAAGAATATTTTGCTTGAGCATTTATATCATAAGCCACTGATTCAGCCGGAGGAGTTATTGGAAGAACTTCACACATACAAAGAAATGGTTGAGCCGTTCGTATGCGATACGTCTTTGTTCCTTCACAATGCGCTTAAAGAGGGAAAGACGGTGCTGCTGGAAGGTCAGCTTGGCTCCTTGAAAGATCCGGACCATGGCATTTATCCAATGGTAACGTCTTCTTCTACATTGGCAGGATTTGGAGCTGTTGGAGCAGGAATCCCTCCATATGAGATTAAGGAGATTGTTACAGTATGTAAAGCATATTCCAGTGCGGTAGGCGCAGGTGCTTTTGTAAGTGAGATCTTTGGTGAAGAAGCGGATGAACTCAGAAAACGAGGCGGTGACGGCGGAGAATTTGGTGCCACAACCGGAAGACCGCGCCGTATGGGATGGTTTGACTGTGTAGCTTCCAAGTATGGATGCCGGATGCAGGGAACGACAGACGTAGCATTTACAGTGCTGGATGTACTTGGCTATCTGGATGAGATCCCGGTATGTGTGGGCTATGAGATCGACGGAGAGATGACAACAGAATTTCCACCGACACATTTACTTGAGAAGGCAAAACCGGTACTGAAAGTTCTTCCGGGATGGAAGAGTGATATTCGTGGAATTAAAACATATGAAGAGCTTCCTGAGAATTGCAGAAACTATATTGAATTCATAGAAAAAGAAATCGGATATCCGATCACAATGATCTCTAACGGACCGGGAAGAGAAGATATCATTCATAGAAATGCTTAAATTATCTTAAGAAAAACGTTCGTTTATTTTTAGAAAACTGCCACAGGCTGGACACAATTGTCCTCTATAGTAGATCGTGTACAGAAAGTTGTCATAAAGACAATGCCTTGTGCATATATTGATAAGGCGGGAGTAAAATAAAAGAACGGAGGTATTTTAAGATGAAACAGAAGATTGAATACAGCAGCCCGGAAGTTATTTCTATGGAAGAATACCTTGCCAAAAGAAAAAGAATCAGAGAAGATGTTCGGGAAAAGCAGAAAAGAAACGTACTTACGGGAAGACAGGCACTTGCACTTGCTGAAATGTATATATAAGAGAAAAATAAAAAGGCGGACCTTTTACTTGGGTCCGTCTTTTATGATATCGTCCTCATCCTCTTTTGTAACTCGGAAGGCAAGTTGAATGCCATAGAGAAGCACAGGGAGAACAATGGTAGAAGCAATGGATGCCCAGAGAAGCTTGGTTGCATTTGGACTTCCAATCAGCGCAAAGATCAGTGTACTTATATACATCAGGATCAAAAGGACAGCGCCGGCTCCTGCAAGAATACGTTTGATTTTTTCTCGATTTGTATTTTTCATAGTAATCATCCTTTACATCTAAGTGAGACTTTAGTATATTATATAAAGAGCAGAGAAAAAATGCAAATGAATACAAAGGAGTATGACAAAAATGAGTAATACATTATTAGAACAGTGGAGAAATATCGCTTATGATGAGAGCGCTGACAGAGGGCAGCTTCAGAGATTTTGGGGAACTTATTTCCAGATTGAAAAAGAAATCTACGAGCAGCTCCTTACAAATCCGGACGAGGAAGTAAAGGGTACAGTGAAAGAGCTGGCTGAGAAATATGGACAGGAAGTTCTCACAATGGTTGGTTTCTTAGATGGTATCGATGAGAGTTTGAAAGAGCCAAACCCGATCGAGACAATGGACGAAAATACAGAAGTAAGTCTTGCTTTTGATAAAGAGAAACTGTATAAAAACATGGTTGCTGCAAAGGCTGACTGGTTGTATGAGCTTCCACAGTGGAAAGAGATTTATTCTGAAGAAGAGTTAAAGAAGCTTTACAAGGAGCAGAAAGAATCTACAACGATCCGCAAGGAGAAGAAGATCGGACGTAACGATCCATGTCCGTGTGGTTCCGGTAAGAAGTATAAAAAATGTTGCGGCCGATAGTCTTATTGATTGCAGGAATCTTATGTCTGGGCTACTATGGGTGCCTTTGTGTATATCTTAGAAAATGGGATTCTACCTTTTCCAGATTCTGGCTGCTTAGTGGAATGGGATTTTTGATCTTGTGTTTTTTGGAACGAAAGGGATATGTGCCGGAAGCTTTCTGGCTGCTGTTTTATGTGGTTTTGGGGGCAGTTGTAGTGACACTGATCGTTGTGTCGAGTACAATGTTTCCAAGAAAGCAGGCGTCCTGTGATTATTTGATCGTTCTAGGCGCTCAGGTGAGAGGACGGAAGATTACAGATTCCCTTCTTCGCAGACTGAAAAAGGCGCAGACGTATCTAAGTGTTCATAAGGAGACAAAAGTCATCGTATCCGGCGGTCAGGGAAAAGGTGAAGCGATTACAGAGGCAGAAGCAATGGCAGACTATTTGCAGAATCAGGGAATAGAGAAAATGCGTATTTACATGGAAGACCGTTCCAGAACAACGCAGCAAAATCTTGAATTTTCAGAGACATTTCTTGATAAAGAGAAGCATTGTGTGGGAATCGTATCTAATAATTTTCATCTGTATCGCGCATGCCGAATCGCGAAGAAACTTGGATATCGGCGGATAGAACCGGTGGCGGCATCCTGTCATCCACTGTTGTTTGTCAACTATATGATTCGTGAAGTGCTGGCAGTGTGGAAACTATGGATTTGTGGTTGACAAAGCCTCAGACAGTGCTATAATAAATGACATATATGACAACACGTAGAAGAGACGAGTAGGTTGGGAAAGAAATGAAAGAGAGAGAAGCCAGCGGCTGAAAGCTTCTTATTTTGGAACCTTCTGAAGACTACCTCTGAGTGGCTGAAAACAGCCCGGTGATTCCGTTATCATCTTAATGAAGTGGTTCCGATTGGAAGAACAATCGGTGCAAGCAGGGTGGAACCGCGAGATTTTAAAGGAAACTCGTCCCTTACAGCTATCTGGCTGTAAGGGACTTTTTTGCGATATAGGGAGCATTGTTTATGAAATCTATGTATGATTGTTACGAATTAAATAATGGGATGAAACTTCCGTGCATGGGCTTTGGCACTTATAAGGCCGCGGATGGAAGTGACACAGAAGTATTGAAGCTGGCGCTGGAAGCCGGGTATCGGTATTTTGACACTGCCTCTTTCTATGGAAATGAGGAGAAGATCGGCCAGGTACTAAAGGAAAGCAACATTCCAAGAGAAGAACTGATTCTTACCTCTAAGGCATGGAAGACGGAAATGGGGTATGAGAAGGTAAAGGAAGCCTTTTTTGCTTCGTTGAAACGTCTTCAGACAGACTACCTGGACCTCTATCTGATCCACTGGCCGATACCTGTAAATGGATATAGCGACTGGAAAAAGCTGGATCTGGAAACATGGAGAGCTATGGAAGAATTATATAAAGAGGGGTATGTCAAGGCAATCGGAGTTAGTAATTTTTTACCGCATCACATTGAAAATCTATTGGAAAATGCGAAGATTGCCCCGGCAGTGAATCAGATTGAGTTCCATCCGGGCTATACGCAGGAAGTAACGCTTTCCTATTGCAAGGAAAAGAATATCCGTGTGCAGGCATGGAGCCCGATCGGAAGAAGAGCGCTTTTAGAGCATCCGGTTCTTAAGGAGATCGCAGGACATTACAATGTGTCAGTGGCGCAGCTTTGCATCCGTTATGCCATTGAAAGGGGAGTGATCCCCCTGCCAAAGGCCTCTGCCATGGAGCGCTTGAAAGAAAATCAGGATGTGTTTGATTTCAAGATCAGCCGCGAGGATTTATCCGTCATCGGCTGTATGCCGCAGACCGCATGGTCTGGGCAGCATCCGGACCGGGCAGGAGAAAGGGAGTAAATTACAGTGAAGAAAAGAGAAAGCTATAAGCGTAAAGTACATTATTATGAGACAGACCAGATGGGGATCGTCCATCATTCCAATTATATCCGTTGGTTTGAAGAGGCAAGGATCGATCTGATGGAACAGATGGGACTGGGATACGAGAGAATGGAAGAAGCAGGGATCATAAGTCCGGTGCTTTCCGTGCAGGCAGACTACCTGCGTATGCTGCATTTTGGTGATCTGTTTTCCATTCGTTGTTTTATCAAGGAATATAACGGTATTAAATTGACCGTAGGTTATGAGGTTATCAACGAGGCAACGAAGATGGTTCATAGCAGAGGAACTACAAAGCACTGTTTTATCAGCCGGGACGGACGACCATTATCGTTAAAGCAGGCAAACCCGGTGTTCCACGAAATGTTCATGAAAGGACTGGAGGAGCACAGAGAAGCAGTGAAGAAGGAAACAGGTAAGAAAAAATAAAGAATTAAAATATTTATAAAATATAAATTAAGAAAGGGAATGAAAAGTTATGAAAATCACATTGAAAGACGGTTCTGTCATGGAACTGGAAAACGGAATGGCAGTTATTGACATTGCAAAAGCGATCAGTGAAGGACTGGCAAGAGTGGCAACCTCAGCAAAGGTAAACGGAGAGCTTGTAGATCTTCGGACAGTGGTAGATGCTGATGCAGAGCTTGAGATCCTTACTTTTGACAGTGAGGATGGAAAAGGAGCATTTAACCATACCGCGTCTCATATTATGGCGCAGGCAGTAAAACGCCTCTATCCGGAGACAAAGCTTGCGATCGGTCCATCCATTGCAAATGGCTTCTATTATGATCTTGACAGAGAGACTCCATTTACGTCAGAGGATCTGGAAAAGATCGAAGCAGAGATGAAGAAGATTGTGAAAGAAGGACTCGCTCTTGAGAGATCTGCAAAATCAAGAGAGGATGCGATCGCATATTTCAAAGAGAAAGATGAACCATATAAAGTAGAGCTGGTGGAAGATCTTCCAGAGGGAGAAGAGATCAGCTTCTATTCACAGGGAGAGTTTACGGATCTCTGTGCGGGACCTCACTTAATGTCTACAAAGGCGGTGAAAGCATTTAAGCTTACAAGTCTTGCAGGCGCTTATTGGAGAGGTGATGAGAAGAACAAGATGCTTACAAGAATTTACGGTGTGGCTTACCCGAAGAAAGCGCAGCTTGACGAGTATCTTCATATGATGGAAGAGGCGAAAAAGCGTGATCACAGAAAGCTTGGTAAAGAGCTTGGGCTCTTTATGATGTGTGAGGAAGGACCAGGATTCCCATTCTTCCTTCCGAAAGGAATGGTGCTTAAGAATACACTTCTTGAATACTGGAGAGAGCTTCACAAGAAAAACGGTTATGTAGAGATTGCTACACCGATCATTTTGAGCAGACATTTGTGGGAGACATCAGGACACTGGGATCATTACAAAGACAATATGTACACAACCGTGATCGACGAGGAAGATTTTGCAGTAAAACCAATGAACTGCCCGGGCGGTATGCTGGTATACAAATCAGAACCACGTTCTTATAAAGATCTTCCGCTTCGCGCAGGAGAGCTTGGCCTTGTTCACAGACATGAGAAATCAGGCGCTCTTCATGGACTTTTCCGCGTACGCTGTTTCACACAGGATGACGCGCATATCTTTATGACACCGGAGCAGATCCGCGATGAGATCAAAGGTGTGGCAACACTGATCGACGAAGTATACAGCCTGTTTGGGTTCAAATATCATGTAGAACTTTCTACACGTCCGGAGGACAGTATGGGAAGTGACGAAGACTGGGAAATGGCTACAGAAGGTTTAAAAGGCGCTCTTGATGATCTTGGACTTGACTATGTGATCAATGAGGGAGACGGAGCCTTCTACGGACCGAAGATTGACTTCCATCTGGAAGATTCCATCGGAAGAACATGGCAGTGCGGAACGATTCAGCTTGATATGCAGATGCCACAGAGATTCGATCTTGAATATACAGGGGCAGACGGAGAAAAGCACCGCCCGATCATGATTCATCGTGTGGCATTTGGTTCCATTGAACGTTTCATCGGAATTTTGATCGAGCACTTTGCAGGAGCATTCCCGACATGGCTTGCTCCGGTACAGGTAAAGGTACTTCCAATCTCTGATAAATATATGGAGTATGGAAAGAAGGTGCTGGCAGACTTAGATGCGGCTGGAATCCGTGCGGAGATCGACACAAGAGCAGAAAAGATCGGTTATAAGATCCGTGAGGCTCAGATGAACAAGATTCCGTACATGCTTGTAGTAGGCGCAAAAGAAGAAGAGAGCGGTGTGGTATCCGTAAGAAGCCGTTTTGCCGGTGATGAAGGACAGAAGAGCCTTGCAGATTTCATTGCGGTAGTAAAAGAAGAAATTGAGAAAAAAGAGATCCGCGAAGTAGAAAAAGCAGAGGAAGAATAGAAAAGTCAAAAGTATCAGGTGTAATGTGCGGAAGTTCCGGGCATACTAACTCCGATCAGCCGAAAGGTGCAGAAAAGGAGGGAAAGATATGCCAGAATTAAAATGTACTGTACAGACGTGTACACACAACAAAAATTTCTATTGTGATTTGGATCAGATCGTAGTAGGAGGAAATCATGCAAAGCGTGCAGGAGAGACTTGCTGCGACAGTTTCGAGGAGCGAAAAGGAGATTCTTACAGTGATGTAACAGGGACAGCCTCACCAAAAAGCGAGATTGATTGTAAAGCAGTGGATTGCATGTATAATGAGAATTGCAATTGTCATGCAGGCAAGATCAGTGTAGAAGGAAGCAATGCCTGTCACTGTGAGCAGACGGAATGTGCAACATTTAAGTGTGGATGTAAATAACAACGCGTGATAAGAGAGTGTTCTTTTGGAAGAAATTTATTTACTGAAGTGAAAAGTTTATTTCCACTTTGAAAAATGAAAAAATAAAAGTGGCAATTACTCTTACAAAAAGGTGTAATTGCTACTTTTTCTGT
>OIYW01000389.1_pt1 | contig 43656 bp, 41 predicted proteins | sample 1588351 | NCBI WGS metagenome assembly OIYW01 (sample SAMN03283268) | human gut metagenome | biome: human-associated habitat; material: feces | host: Homo sapiens | place: USA | collected 2013 | reverse complement strand
CAAGGTTTTAAAAGAAATTTTAAAATAAAAAAATGGGTAGTTTTTGACACTACCAAGAAATTGTGGGAGGACAAAAAGATGTTAAAGAAACCGAAAATGGTATTATGTAGAAACTGCAATACCCAAATAGCAAAAAATGCAAAGATTTGCCCGTCATGTGGCGCTAAGAATAAAAAACCATTTTTTAAGAGATGGTGGTTTGTGTTGTTTATTGTGATACTTGTGTTAGGTGGGATTGGTTCTATTAATAGAAACAAGAAAGAAAAATTTGATTGGGATGAAGTAGAACTTTGTGATCGGCTTCCAAAACCAAAATCAAATATAGGAACGATTATAGATAACGATAGTGAGCATTTGAGTCTACATATAGAAAAGACATCCAAGGCGGATTATAATACATATATAGAGGAATGTCAGTCTATGGGATACACAGTCGAGAGTGAAAAAAACGGAGATAACTATACTGCGTTTGACAAAGATGGTTATGGCTTAGATTTAAGTTATATTGGAGAAACGATGTACCTAACTCTTGATGCTCCGATAGAAATGGGAACATTAAAGTGGCCTAAGAGTGAAATAGCAGGTTTACTTCCGTTGCCGAAGTCTACGGTTGGAAAGGTTTCTACGGATACAGAAAATGGTTGCTATATTTATGTTGGGGAAACTTCCATAGATGATTTTAATGCGTATGCGGATGAGTGCTCAGATAATGGTTTCTCTGTTGATTACGAAAGAGGTGACAAATTCTACAATGCTAAAGACGAGACTGGGAATAAACTTTCATTATCTTATCAGGGAAATGATGTCATGGTTATTCAAATCAGAAAATCAGATGAGACTGAAGCAAATGCACCTGAAACGGAGCAGAAACAGGAAAGTGAACCTACTTCAGCAACTGAGCAACAGACAGAAGCAGCAGAAAAATCAAGTGATGGTATGCGACCAGAGTTTAAGCAGGCAATGGACAGCTATGAAGAATTCATGAATGAGTATTGTGAGTTCATGAAGAAATATGCTGAATCTGATGGAAGTGATGCGGGGCTGTTGGCTGATTATGCAAAATATATGAGTAAATATGCTGATGTTGTAGAAGATTTTGAAGCATGGGATGACGGAGAAATGAATAAGGCGGAGACAGCATATTACTTGGATGTTCAGACACGTATCAACAAAAAACTTTTAGAGGTAGAGTAGTAAGTTGGATATGTGGAAAGTGAGGAAATAGTAATGAAGAAGAAAATATCTTTAACCAGTTTGATTATGATTGTGTGTTTTTCTATAGTCTGTTTGTTTGGGTGCGGTAGTAATGAGAAAGCTCAAACTGAGAACGAAACGGAGAAAATAAATGATTCAACCCTAGGAACGTGGCAGTCAGTTAAAGCAAATATCGAAAATTCTGAATTTACGATGGAAGAATTAGAAACAATGGGCGAGGCAGATATGATCGATTTTCAACTTATATTTAAAGACGGCGGTCAATGTGTGATTATTGAAGCAGGGGATTATGTCGAAACTCTTAAGTGGACAGAAACTGAGTCGGGCGTTAATGTAGGTGAAACTATTATGGACAGAGAAGGAAAATATTTGACAATGGAGTATGATGAAGCAATTGTCTATTTTGAAAAGATTTCAGACAGCCAAACAGTTCCGTCAGAGGAATTATCGAAAAGTACAGAAGCTGAAAAAGACACAACCGAGTCGGAAAAAGCAGTTGATAATCAGATGGGAATTGATTTTATGACAGCGATGGATGAGTATGAAGCATTTTTTGATGAATATGTGATTTTCATGAAAGAGTATAATTCATCTGCTGATCAGTCAGCTCTTATTTATGAATATCAAGATTATATGGAACAATATGCCGAAACAATGGAGGCTATGAGTTCGTTTGATACAAGTGGTTTAACAGAGGAGGAATTAGCTTACTATACGGAAGTTAATGCCAGAATAGTGGAAAAATTAGCGGAAATAGAAACAGATTAATAACTTCTTAGAATAGTAAGGATATAAGGGTTATCGTCGTAAACCAGCACCACTCATCTAACGGGTGGTGCTGGTTTAAAATATATCTTGCATTTTTTCACCCTATCCCCTATACTAATCTTATCAAAGAATTCTAAAGAACGTTATCTATAAGATTCAGACCATTCGGTCAGAGAATTCCAAGATTTCCAAAATCACAATTAGATATGGCAGGAAAGCTGTTGTATATTTGAGAAAGTGTCTTTATAATTATTCTATAAGACTAACTTATTTTACATCTTTCCTGTGGGAAGGAGCGCAAGATGAGTAAAGAAAAGTTACAATGGCATCCGGCATTTGCGGCGGCGCTTCGAATTACGCTGTCGGAAGAGATGCAGTATCTGGAGCTACAGGAAGAATATCTTCTAAGTAAGGCACCGCCCAAGATAGATATTCTGGTAGTTAAGAAACTAAAGGAGATTGCCATACGGAAAAAGATAGGAAGAATATTCCGAGGACACAATATTATTGAGTATAAATCTCCGGAAGATTCTCTGAGTGTCAATGATTTTTATAAGGTATATGGATATACCTGTTTTTATCAGTCCAACACAGATCACGTGAAGGAAATTGATTCGGAAGATATGACGATTACATTCGTCAGCAATTGTTATCCGAGAGAAATGTTCCGACATTTGGAGAATGTGAGGAACATAACTGTAGAGAGGCAAAGTAAAGGTATTTATTATCTCAAGGGAGATGCCATTCCCATGCAGTATCTGAATCTGAAAGAATTAGATGAAGATGAGAATTATTGGTTGCAGGCGCTTAGAACGAATTTAAAGGCAGGAGAAGAAATCCGTACCTTAGTATCGAATTACGAGAAAAATAGACATTCCAAAGATTACTCCGCAGTAATGAACCTGATTGCGAGAGCGAATTGGAAGCAGATGGAGGAGGAAAAAAGAATGTGTGACGCATTAAATGAATTATTTGCAGAAGAATTGAAAGAAGCAGATGCGCATGGAAGACTGGCTGGAAAGCAACAAGGTGGAATAGAGATGTGTAAGGATTTGGGGTTATCTTACGTGGAGACTTTTTCTAAAATAAAAGAAAAATATCAGCTTACCGAAGAACAGGCGAAAGAAATCATGGACAAGAACTGGAAATAAATGGTTTTGTTGAGCCTAGCATGATGTTACCAAAATGGAAACAAAGGAAACCATACAGTTGCTTTTGTTTTAAGCTTTAGCGGTATATGATAAAGGTGAAAGAGAGGTATATAGTATGGCATTAAATGATAACATCAAGAAGTTAAGAGAAGAAAAAAACCTTACGCAACAGCAGATGGCAGACAAATTGTATGTTTCAAGGCAAACTATTTGTCGTTGGGAGAACGGTTCAAGGTGTCCGGACTTGATTACCGCGAAAAAATTGGCATTAGAATTAGGCGTAAGTATGGATGATCTTGTATCTGATGAAGATGTGAATGATATTCAAATAAAATATGGAATTTGGAGATCAGAGAAGATAAAGAGTAGATTACAGCTTCAGGAAGAACGCAAAAAAGTGCAGAATTTATTGGAAATTATAGGTAGTATTTATATGGGAATATCAATATTGGGACTTAGACCAGAAGTGCAGATTCCGATATGGATAACTATAATGTTTGCCTGTGTAGTAATACCACTGACTGTAATATATTTAATGATTTCTAAAACATTAAGAGAAATATAGTAGTATAACATAACCATTCCGGTGTAGATAGCCGGGGTGGTTTATTTGCATTAGAATCCAAAATGGTTATTGACATATTCCAATAAAGGTGTATGATAGAGATATAAATGACATATGCCATAAATGAAAATGCGTATGAAAAGGAGGAGAATTTCATGCCACGTCCGAGAAAATGCCGAAGGGTATGTTCTATGCCAAGATATAATGAATTTACCCCGACACAGGCAGGTGGTGTTAGAAAAGAAGTGGTCTTGACGGTGGATGAATACGAGACCATTCGTCTGATTGATAAGGAGAATTTCTCGCAGGAAGAATGCAGTGCGTACATGAATGTTGCAAGAACAACGGTTCAACTGATTTACGCAGAGGCGAGAAAGAAGATTGCTGAAGCTATAGTTGATGGCAGTACATTGGTGATTCGGGGCGGTGATTTTCATTTGTGTGAAGAAGAGTCAAAAGCCTGTTGCAGAGGACAGAGAATGCATCGATGTTACAGGCGAGAAGAAAAGAAGGAGGAGTCGGGTTTGAAGATTGCAATACCTTTGGATGAAAATAAGAAAGATGTCTGTGTATCATTTGCCAGAGCGCCTTATTTTATGGTGTGTGATGTAAAGGCAGATACTGTTGAAATTTTAGATAATCCTGCGGCAGAGGCAGAAGGAGGCGCGGGAATAAAGGCGGCACAGTTTGTGTTAGACAGCGGTGCAGATACAGTTATTACTGTTCGCTGCGGTGAAAATGCAGGAAATGTATTTGAAGCAGCAGAGATCAAAGTGTATAAATCGCAGGTAGAAGACGCAAGAGAAAATGTAAAATTATTAAAGGAAGAGAAGCTGTCAAAACTTACGAAGTTTCATGCAGGCTTTCACGGGATACAATAATGAAAATTGCAGTTCTAAGTGGTAAAGGCGGAGCGGGAAAGACATTTGTGTCTGTGAATCTTGCTGCATCAGCGAAGTGGTCAACTTATATTGATTGTGATGTGGAAGAACCAAACGGAAGGTTGTTTTTTAAACCGCAAAATGTAGAAAATAAAATCGTTTACAGATGTTTGCCAAAGTTTCGGGAAGATCAGTGTGACGGATGCAGAAAATGTGTAGATTTTTGTCAGTTCCACGCCCTTGTGTATGTGAAGGATAAGCCAATGCTTTTTTCAGAAGTGTGCCACTCTTGCGGAGGGTGTAAGATGGTCTGTCCGCAAGATGCCGTAACAGAGACAGAATATGAACTGGGACATGTGGAAACGGGGGTTCACGAACAGGTTCATGTTGTTACAGGAATCTTAAATATCGGGGAAGCTTCCGGTATTGCAGTGATCAAAGCTGCAAAAAAGGAAGGATTTCAAAGTGAAGGACTTTGCATTGTTGATTGCCCTCCGGGAAGCGCATGCAGTGTCAATGAGAGCATTGGAGATGCAGATTATTGTATTTTAGTGGCAGAACCAACCTCATTTGGATTTCATAATTTTAAGATGGTCTATGAATTGGTGAATCTGTTGGGGAAACAATGTGGAGTTGTTATCAATAAACAGGATCTTCCGTATGAACCATTGGAAAAATTTTGCATAGAGAATCAAGTGAAGATTCTGGCGAGAATTCCTTATGATCGGGAGGCAGCAGAGCTTTCTGCGAAGGGGAAGATCGTATGTGAAGAGAAGGAAGAGTATCGTTTACTGTTTCGGGATATTTTGAAGAAAATCGGAGGTGAGAGATCATGAAGAGACTTCTGATTTTAAGTGGAAAAGGTGGAACCGGTAAAACGACAACGGCTGCTGCATTTATTCAGTTTTCGCAATCACGTGCCATTGCAGATTGTGATGTGGATGCGCCGAATCTTCATATTGTTACAGAGAAAACAGGCGAATGCAGAACTAAGGAATTTATCGGGTCAAAAAAAGCGGTCATAGATGAGACTTTGTGTGTACATTGCGGAAACTGTGCAGAAAAATGCAGGTTCAACGCTATTTCAGACAAGGGAATGTCCTATAGTGTGGATGAATATCATTGTGAAGGCTGTGGTGTCTGTCAATATGTCTGTCCGAACGATGCAGTGCGCCTGGTAGAAGATGTGGCAGGAAAACAGGAACTTTATCTTGGTGACACAGTATTTAGTACGGCAACGTTGAAAATGAGTCGTGGAAATTCCGGAAAACTGGTGACAGCAGTGAAGCTTGACATGCTGAAGCATGCGCCTGAGACGGAGCTTGCCATTGTGGATGGCTCTCCGGGGATTGGCTGCCCGGTCATAGCTTCCGTCAGTGGAATGGATCTGGCTCTTGTAGTTGCAGAACCATCGGTATCAGGGCTCCATGATCTGAAGCGTCTTGTGAAAACGGCAGGGACGCTTGAGACGAAGCTTGCGGTCTGTGTGAATAAATGGGACCAGAGTCCGGGAAATACAGAGCAAATCCTTTCTTTTTGTGAGGAAAATGCAATTCCATTTGTGGGGAAGATCCCTTATGATAAAACGGCTTCCGAGGCAATCAATGAAGGAAAAAGTCTGGCAGAGATTGACTGTGCTGCAAGGACTGCGCTTTTGGAAGTTTATAAAAATGTGCGAGGGCTTTTGGGGCTGGCACAGAAGAATTGATTTAGGTTATATCAAAAATAACAAATAAAGATGAAAAAGGAGTAATGAATTATGAAAATTGCTGTAGCAGCTATGGGACACACCGTAGCAGGACATTTTGGACACTGTGAGAACTTTATCTTCTTCGATGTAGAGGATAACAAAATTGTAGACGAAAAGAGCGTTCCGAATCCGGGACACCGTCCGGGATTTTTGCCGAATTTCTTAGCAGATAATGGTGCAGAAGTGATTATTGCAGGCGGTATGGGCGGCGGTGCTGTCGATATTTTCAATGAGAGAAATGTAGAAGTGATCGTCGGAGCACAGGGAGATGCAAAAGATTGTGTAGAGGCATGGCTGAAAGGAGAACTCAAATCTACCGGTGCTGTATGTCACGAACATGCGCATGAAGGAAACTGCAACGGTTAGTTTTTGATCAAATGTTTTCCAATGTATTGGATCCTAAGGGGCGTCTGTGAGATGCTCCTTTTTTATTCCGATGTTTTATATTTCTTGTGTTTATAGATTGCAGAAATTGTGTTAATGTTAGATAATTAAAAGATAATGAGTGAAGAAAATGAAAATCGGAGGATACAGTCATGAGAGAGCAGATGGAAAGAAAAAATAGGAAAGAGAAAAAAACGAAGAATAGTAAGGTGAGCAGATTTGTGAGCAGAAATTTCGGGACTATTTTAAAGCTTGCGCTTTTGATAGCTATTGTGGCAGCAATTGGAGTAGGTGTACGCGTGATCAATGTGTCTGAAAGTAAAACAACAAAAATAGGTTTTGAAGATATTGGCGAGATGGCAACGCAGTCTGCGTATTGTACAGAAGTGAATGTAACGGAAGATGCGAAAGAGTTGTATGGAATGCGAATCCCGTTTACTCAGAGTAAATACATATATAGTTACGATATTGTCATCAAAGCGGGATATGATTTTAACGAGATTGAATGGAAAGAAAAGAATAAAACGATTGAAGTAAAACTTCCGGAAGCGAAAGTATTGAGCAATGAACTGGATATGGATTCTTTTAAAGTTTATCACGAGGAAGAAAGTATTTTCAGTAAAATCACCTTAGAAGAAAATAATGATGCAGTAAAGAAAATGAAGTTAAACGCTCAGGAAAATGCAATTGCCAATGGATTACTGGAAAATGCGAGAAGTAATGCAGAGACTATGCTGACTGGATTTTTTGCAGATGAATATGATCTTGACGAGTATAAAATTGTTTTCAAAGACAAATAAAAGTGATGAGAAATAGAAAAAATATGAAAGTGGAGGCAGGGAATCAAATGACAGAAAAAGAGAAGATGGTAACAAAGAAACTTTATGATGCGAATTATGATGAAACATTGTATAAAGAAAGAACAGAAGCGAAAAATCTATGCTATGATTATAATCAGCTTCGCCCATCGGATGAAGAGAACCAGAGAATCATTTTGAAGAAATTGTTGGGGAAAACAGGAGAAAACTTCTGTATCACAGCCCCTTTTTGGTGCGATTACGGATACAATATTGAGATCGGGGAGAATTTTTATTCCAATCATAATCTGGTAATCTTAGATGGTGGGAAAGTAACCTTTGGAGATAATGTATTTATTGCTCCGGATTGCGGCTTCCATACAGCGGGACATCCAATTGATGCGGTTAGAAGAAATCAAGGACTGGAATACGCATATCCGATCACAGTTGGAGACAATGTGTGGATCGGAGCCGGTGTGCAGGTAATGCCGGGGGTGACAATTGGAAGTAATGTGGTGATCGGAGGAGGAAGTGTTGTCGTAAAAGATATTCCGGACAACTCGGTGGCGGTTGGAAATCCGTGTAAAGTAATCCGCGAAATTACAAAAGAAGATGAAAAGGCATGCTGGGACAGATAGCGGGAAAATATCCGAAGATATTCTTGTGAAAAAAGAAGAAAAAGGATAGAATAATAGCGATGAGATTTAGTTTCGTGAAAGGAGAGCAGATCAATTTATGAGTATCAAAGATTTATATGCTTATGAATTACAAAAAGAAGAGGACCTGAAAGGGATCAAGGCGAAAGGATATCTTCTCCGCCACAGAAAAAGTGGAGCAAGAGTTGTATATATAGAAAATGATGACAATAATAAGGTGTTCAGTATCGGCTTTCGTACGCCGCCGTCAGATAGTACAGGAGTTCCGCATATTATGGAGCATTCCGTGCTCTGCGGTTCCAGAAATTTTCCGGCGAAAGATCCCTTTGTGGAACTGGTGAAAGGATCGTTGAATACATTTTTAAATGCCATGACTTATCCGGACAAGACAGTGTATCCGGTGGCAAGCTGTAATGATCAGGATTTTCAGAATTTGATGCATGTATATATGGATGCGGTATTTTATCCGAACATTTATGAGCATGAAGAAATCTTCCGACAAGAGGGATGGAGCTATCAGCTCGATTCGGCAGAAGATAAGCTGAAATATAACGGTGTCGTATACAATGAGATGAAGGGGGCATTTTCTTCACCGGAAGGAGTGCTGGATCGGGTAATATTAAATACACTTTTCCCAGACACATCCTATGCAAATGAATCCGGAGGAGATCCGGAGGTGATTCCGGAACTTACCTATGAGCAATTTTTAGATTTTCATAGAAAGTATTATCATCCATCCAACAGCTATATTTATTTGTATGGAGATATGGACATTGAAGAGAAGCTTCAGTGGCTGGATCAGGAATATTTAGGGAAATACGACAGAGAACCGGTAGATTCCAGAATCCGTTTCCAGGAACCTTTTGCGGAAATGCAGGAGAAAGTTATCCCATATTCTATAGCAAGTGAGGAATCAGAAGAAGATAATACGTATCTTTCTTATAATAAGGTTGTCGGTACGAGCTTAGATAAAGAGCTGTATCTCGCATTTCAGATTTTGGATTATGCGTTATTGTCGGCTCCGGGTGCGCCGCTTAAGAAAGCGCTCACTGACGCAGGAATCGGGAAAGATATTATGGGGACTTACGATAACGGGGTTTACCAGCCGATTTTTTCTGTGATTGCCAAGAATGCCAACGAAGAGCAAAAAGAAGAATTTATCCAAGTGATCGAAGATGTTTTGAGAGCAAGCGTCAAAAATGGAATTGATACAAAAGCAATCGAAGCAGGAATCAATTATTATGAATTCCGTTATCGGGAGGCTGACTTTGGAAATTATCCAAAGGGATTGATGTATGGACTTCAAATGATGGATAGCTGGCTGTATGATGAGGAAAAACCGTTTATCCACATTGAAGCATTAGATACATTTGAATTTCTAAAGAAACAAATTGGAACGGGATACTATGAAGAGCTGATTCAAAAATATCTCTTAGACAATCCTCATGGAGCAATTGTTATTGTTACGCCGGAAAAAGGGCGTACTGCCCGTATGGAGGCAGAGCTTGAGGCGAAACTTCAAGAATACAAGGCATCGCTTACAGTAGAAGAAATAGAAGCACTTGTGAAGAAGACACAGGCGTTGGAGGAGTATCAGTCTGAACCGGAGAGTGAGGAAAATCTGGAGAAGATTCCGGTGTTAAAGAGAGAGGATATTAGCAGAGAGATTGAGCCTATCATTAACGAAGAAATGACACTTGCCGGTGTTCCGGTCATTTTCCATGAGATTGAAACGAATGGAATCGGTTATGTAGATGTATTATTTGATATGTCATTGGTAGAGGAACAGGATCTTCCGTATGTAGGAATCTTGCAGTCCGTTCTTGGAATTATCGATACGGAACGGTATGATTACGGAACATTATTTAACGAAATTAATGTAAATACAGGAGGAATCGGTACTTCTCTGGAGCTTTATAATGACGTAACGAATATTAGAGAGAAAGCGTTTAAGGCAACCTTTGAAATAAAAGGGAAGGCATTGTACGGAAAGCTTCCGGTTGCATTTGACATGATGCGTGAGATTTTAATGGAGTCAAAACTGGATGACGGGAAGAGAATTCGTGAAATCCTTGCAATGTTAAAGTCAAGGCTTTTGATGAAATTCCAGTCTTCCGGCCATGTGACTGCTGTACTTCGGGCACAGTCGTATGCTTCACCTGCTGTAAAATTGAAGGATATGACCAATGGAATTGCTTTTTATGAGATGGTTTCCTATATAGAAGAACATTTTGAAGAAGAAAAAGAAAAATTATCAGAGAAATTAATTGATCTTTCAAAGAAATTATTCTGTGGAGATAATATGATGCTCAGTTATACTGCTGCGAGAGAAGGGCTTGAAGGCTTGGAGGAAATGGTAGAGAAATTAAAAAATAGCCTTCATACCAGAACGGCAGAAGAAGATAAACGCTGTGTGATCCACTGCGAGAAAAAGAACGAGGGCTTTAAAACAGCATCAAAGGTACAGTATGTTGCCAAGGCAGGAAACTTTATTGACCAGGGCGTAGCTTATACAGGGGCATTACAGATTCTCAAAGTTATCATGAGTTACGATTATCTGTGGCAGAATATCCGTGTCAAAGGTGGGGCATACGGATGTATGAGCAATTTCAACCGGATTGGGGAAGGATATTTTGTATCTTACCGTGATCCGAATTTGAAACGGACACTGGATGTATATGACGGTGTTGTAGATTATCTTAAAAACTTTACCGTCAGTGAGCGTGATATGACAAAATATATTATCGGAACCATGAGCGGTATTGACCAGCCAATGACACCGGCATCTAAAGGAGAGCGTTCCATGAACCTCTACATGAATAAAGTGAGTGCAGAAATGATACGCGAAGAGAGAAATCAGATCCTTGATGCAGAACAGGATGATATCCGCGCTTTATACAAAGTGGCAGAAGCCATTCTTCAGGCAGATCAGATGTGTGTCATCGGTGGAGAAGATAAAATAGAAGAAGAAAAAGAGTTGTTTAAAACTTTGACAAGCTTTTAACGGGGGACGTAGCATTTTGCAAAAATGCTACGTCCCAAATGAACAAGGAGGACATATGAATAAGGATTATAAATCAGGATTTGTGACATTGATCGGTCGTCCGAACGTGGGAAAATCAACATTGATGAATTATTTGATCGGACAGAAGATTGCAATTACATCCAACAAACCGCAGACAACAAGAAACCGTATTCAGACGGTACTTACAACGGAAGAGGGGCAGGTTGTATTTGTGGATACTCCGGGTATACATAAGGCTAAAAATAAGCTTGGAGAATACATGGTCAATGTTGCGGAGCGCACGCTCAATGAGGTGGACGTGGTCATGTGGCTGGTTGAGCCGACAACATTTATCGGAGCGGGAGAGCAGCACATTGCAAGCCAGCTTAAAAAAGTGCAGACGCCGGTCATTCTTGTTATTAACAAAATCGACAGTGTGAAGCCCGAAGAGGTTCTTGCATCTATTTCCGCTTATAAGGATTTGTATGAGTTTGCAGAAATTGTTCCGGTTTCTGCGAGAAATGGAAATAACACAGATGAATTGTTAAAAGTAATTATGAAATATCTTCCGTACGGACCACAGTTCTATGATGAAGATACAGTTACAGATCAGCCGGAACGTCAGATTGTAGCGGAAATTATCCGTGAAAAGGCACTGCACAGTTTAAATGAGGAGATTCCACACGGAATTGCAGTAGCAATTGATCAGATGAAAATGAGAAATAAAGTGATGCATATAGATGCAACCATAATCTGTGAGCGAGATTCCCACAAGGGGATAATTATTGGAAAACAAGGAAATATGTTGAAAAAAATCGGCAGTACTGCAAGATTTGAAATAGAGAGAATGCTGGAATGCAAGGTAAATCTGAAGCTTTGGGTCAAAGTAAAGAAGGATTGGCGGGACAGTGAATTTCTGATGAAAAATTTTGGATATCGAGAAGAGGAATAAAAAACATCTTCCATGGGAGAACCTAAGAACAGAACATAGGATGAGGTGATGACATGGAAGAAATCTATTGGAATCGTTTTTTGGAGACAGGAAAGATTGAAGATTACCTTTATTATAAAGGAATTGAAATCTGTGCAGAAATTATGGGAAAACGCGAAAGAGAGGAAACTTGTGAATCAGATCGTAGTAACCGGGATGGTGCTTTCACAGACCGCTATTGGTGAAAATGACAGACGAGTGGTAATCTTAAGTAAGGAACGTGGAAAGATTGCGGCTTTTGCAAGAGGGGCAAGACGCCCAAACAGCGCTTTGGTAGGAGCAACCAATCCTTTTTCCTTCGGAACATTTACCGTTTACGAGGGGCGGACATCTTATACATTGGTGTCGGCCTCTATTTCAAATTATTTCGAAGAATTGCGCACAGATATTGAAGGAGCTTATTATGGCTTTTATTTTCTGGATCTTGCAAATTACTATGCCAGAGAGGCAAATGATGAAAAGATGATGTTGAAGCTTCTTTATCAGACACTCAGGGCACTGACCAATCCCAGACTTCCAGATCGGCTGATCCGATACATATATGAATTAAAAATGCTCTGTATCAACGGTGAAGGCCCTCAGGTTTTCGAATGTATCTGTTGCGGGAAAAGAGAAAAAAGTGCTGTATTCAGTGTAAGGAAGGGTGGGCTCGTCTGCGGAAAATGTATGAATCATATAACGGACGGAATTTCCTTGCATCCATCCACGCTGTATACATTGCAGTATATTGTATCTTCTCCGGTAGAGAAGCTTTATAATTTCCTCGTAAAAGAAGAGGTGCTTCAGCAATTAAGCGAGATTGTGACAGCTTATCTCAAAGAATATTTGGGAAAACAGTTTAAATCTTTGGAAATACTGGAAACAATTACACAATAAGTCTTGAAAATAAGTGTATTTATAAGGTATAATTATTTATTATTATATTATAGGAAATATTTATAGAAGGTGAGGAGAAGAGGTATGGTAGAAAAAACTATGGATAAGATCGTAGCGTTAGCAAAATCAAGAGGATTTGTATATCCGGGATCTGAGATTTACGGCGGGCTTGCAAATACATGGGACTATGGTAACTTGGGAGTAGAACTTAAGAATAATGTTAAGAAAGCATGGTGGCAGAAGTTTGTACAGGAGTCTCCGTATAACGTAGGTGTTGACTGTGCGATTCTGATGAACCCACAGACATGGGTAGCCAGCGGACACATTGGCGGATTCAGTGATCCGTTGATGGACTGTAAAGAGTGTCACGAACGTTTTCGCGCAGATAAGATGATTGAAGACTTTGCTCATGAAAATGGTCTGGATATCGGTGACAGCATTGATGGATGGAGTCACGAACAGATGGAAGCATATATCGCAGAGCACAACATTCCATGTCCGACATGTGGAAAGCATAATTTCACAGAGATTCGTGAATTTAACTTAATGTTTAAAACATTTCAGGGTGTTACAGAAGATGCTAAAAATGTTGTATACCTTCGTCCTGAAACAGCACAGGGAATTTTCGTAAACTTCAAAAATGTACAGCGTACATCAAGAAAGAAACTTCCGTTTGGTATTTGTCAGATCGGTAAATCTTTCAGAAATGAGATCACGCCGGGTAATTTTACGTTCCGTACAAGAGAATTTGAACAGATGGAAATGGAATTCTTCTGTGAGCCGGATACAGATCTTGAATGGCATGCATATTGGAAGAAGTTCTGCCTTGACTGGTTAGAGACTCTTGGAATTAAAGAGGAAGAGATGCGTTACCGTGATCACTCACCGGAAGAATTAAGCCACTACAGTAAGGCGACAACAGATATCGAATTTTTATTCCCGTTTGGTTGGGGAGAACTGTGGGGAATTGCAGACAGAACAGACTTTGACCTGACGCAGCATCAGAACGTATCTAAGCAGGATATGACTTATTTTGATGACGAGAAGAAGATTAAATATATCCCTTACGTTATTGAGCCATCACTTGGCGCAGACCGTATGGTGCTTGCATTCCTTTGCAGTGCTTATGATGAAGAAGAACTGGAAGGCGGAGATGTAAGAACAGTACTTCGTTTCCATCCTGCGCTTGCACCGATTAAGATCGGTATTCTTCCACTCTCCAAAAAACTGAGTGAAGGTGCAGAAAAAGTATATGCACAATTAAGCAAGAAATACAATTGTGAATTCGACGAGAGAGGAAATATCGGTAAACGTTACCGCCGTCAGGATGAGATCGGAACACCATTCTGTGTGACATACGACTTCGAATCAGAAGAAGACCAGGCAGTAACAATCCGTGACCGTGATACAATGGAACAAGAAAGAGTTAAAATTGATGAACTTGATGCGTACTTCGCTAAAAAGTTTGAGTGGTAGTTAATTTGGGACGTAGCCTTTTTGCAAAAGGCTACGTCCCAAATTGCATTTCCCCCTGTCCTAAATTGAAAAGAGGGGTGTCCCAAATTAAAAAAACAGGCATCTGATATGAATCGGATGCCTGTTTTTTGTATATTGATATTCAGTTTATTCAGCTTTAGCTTCTTTTTTATTTGCGTAATATTCCGGGTGTAATCTTCTGTCTCTTAATTCAGCAGCTGCTGTAAAGAGAACGTCTGTAGAAGAATTGAGGCCTGTTTCGCAGGAATCCTGAATTACGCCGATAATGAAACCTACACCTACAACCTGCATTGCCATTTCAGATGGAATTCCGAATAATCCACAAGCCATTGGAATGAGAAGGAGTGAACCACCGGCAACACCGGAAGCACCGGCTGCACTGAGTGCTGCAAGTACACAAAGTACAAGCGCTGTTCCAAAGTCTACATCGATTCCAACGGTATAAGCTGCGGACAATGCCATAACGGAGATTGTAATGGCAGCTCCAGCCATGTTGATCGTTGCACCAAGTGGAATGGAGATAGAATACTGTTCTTCGTCCAAACCGAGTTCTTCACAAAGTTCCATATTAACAGGGATGTTAGCAGCGGAACTACGTGTAAAGAATGCAGTGATGAAACTCTTTGCCAGACATTTGAATACGAGCGGGTATGGGTTTTTTCTGATACACAGGAACACGATGATCGGGTTCATGATAAATGCTACAAATGCCATACTTCCTACTAATACAAGAATCAGTCTTCCATAAGATAACAATGCCTCTAATCCGGAGGTGGAAATAACATTGAAGATCAGACCCATGATACCCAATGGAGCAAAACTGATGACCCATTTAACTCCGGTAGAGATTGCGTCAGAGAAATCATCCAGCATTTTCTTTGTTGATGCGGAGGCGCCTTTTAATGCAATACCGAAAATACAAGCCCATGCAAGAATACCGATATAGTTAGCGTTTACGATAGAACCTACTGGATTGGATACAACATTTAAGAGCAGATTCTTTAAGACCTCACCGACACCGCTAGGAGGAGCCATATCGCCTCCGGCTGCTTCTGCGAGTGTAAGGGTGACTGGGAACAGTTTACATGCGACAACGGATACAAGTGCTGAGAACAGATTGCCAAGCATATACAGCATAACAATGAAGCCCATGTTTGTCTTCTGACCTTCGCCCATGTGAGCAAGTGCGCTCATAACAAGGAAGAATACCAGAAGTGGGGCAATTGCCTTTAAGGCGCCAACAAACAGATCGCCCAAAATGATGATCACAGTTGCCTTAGGAATGGCAAGTCCCAGGATGATACCAATGATCAGTCCGCATAAAATTCTAAGAACCAGACTGATACTGTTCCATTTTTCAAAAACTTTTTTCATGTTGATTTTGCGGATATATTGTCGAAATATATCCACTACCTCTCTTTCTCTATAGATTTGTCCCCCGATTGTGATAATGCAGATGATACGTTTAAGAGCCGGAAGAGGAACTATCCGAACACTTTCCGCACAAACGTATCAACAAGTAACAACTTAATTATAAATAAAAATGATAAATTTGTCTATAAAAATGTGTAAAAAGTGCTATAAAAATGATTTTAGAATGTGAAAAAATTGTCAAAATTGACAAAAAACATAATAAAAAAAGTTGTACATGCTATAAATGAGTGTTATAATTATATCGATAAAATAAATCGTCTGGGGAGACGATAGAAACGGGAGGTCTAATAAAGTGAGTGAAAGAAACGATGGATTGATGTGGGCACTTGTAAAAGAAAAACCTGAGGAAGGTTTGTGGATGAAGAGGGTTCCGATTCCAGAAGTGGGGCCGAATGATGTCAAGATCAAGATTCACAAGACAGCCATCTGCGGAACAGATGTACACATTTACCAGTGGAATGATTGGGCGCAGCACACAATCCCGATCGGACTTACGGCAGGACATGAGTATGTTGGTGAAATTGTAGAGGTTGGACCCGGTGTAAAAGGCTTTAAGATTGGCGATCTTGTATCTGGTGAAGGTCATATTACTTGTGGAAAATGTAGAAACTGTCTGGAAGGACACAAGGAAAATTGTAAAGATGCGAAAGGTGTTGGTGTTAATAGAAATGGTGCGTTTGCGGAGTATCTTGTAATCCCATCTTCAAACGTATGGCCATGCAATCCGAACATTCCGGAAGAGATGTATGCGATTTTTGATCCATTTGGAAATGCTACACATACAGCGCTTTCTTACGATATGCTTGGTGAGGATGTGCTGGTAGCCGGTGCAGGACCGATTGGAATCATGGCGGCAGCAATTGCGAAATTCTCAGGAGCAAGACATGTTGTAATTACAGATTTTAACCAGTATCGTCTGGATCTTGCTATGAAACTTGGTGCAACGAGAGCGGTAAATCTGGGAAAAGAGAATCTGAAGGACGTGATGAAAGAGATCGGAATGACAGAAGGCTTTGATGTAGGTCTTGAAATGTCAGGTTCACAGGCAGGTCTTCATGATATGATCCATAACATGAAGCATGGTGGAAATATTGCGCTTCTTGGACTTCAGAGAACCGATGCAAAAGTAGATCTTGAAACAGTGATCTTTAATGGATTAAATCTCCGCGGTATTTATGGAAGAAAGGTGTGGGATACATGGTATAAGATGTCTACAATGCTTCAGGCAGGGCTGGATATTTCTCCGATTATCACTCATCATTTTGACATTAGGGATTACGAAAAGGGATTTGAAGCAATGATTTCCGGAGAATCTGGAAAAGTAATTCTTGACTGGGCACATGTGAATGACTAAAGAGTAAAAGATGTCAAAGACAGAGGCAGTCAGGAAGATTGTTAAGTATCATATTTAATATGGAAAGGAAGAATTAAAACAATGGCACGTAAAAATGATATTTTGGACATTTACACAAAAGAAGTAGAAGGCATTAAAGAGGCCGGACTGTTTAAGGGAGAAGCACCATTTGTATCACCGCAGGGAGCGCGTGTGAAAATGGAAGACGGAAGAGAACTTCTGTGTATGTGTGCGAACAACTATCTCGGACTTGGGGATAATCCGCGTTTGATCGAAGCAGCAAAAAGAACTTATGATGAAAAGGGATATGGTGTTGCATCTGTTCGTTTCATTTGCGGAACACAGGACATTCACAAAAAATTAGAGAAGAAGATTTCAGATTTTCTTGGAACGGATGACACAATTCTTTACTCTTCCTGCTTCGATGCAAATGGAGGATTGTTTGAGACAATACTTACAGCAGAAGACGCTGTAATCAGTGATGAATTGAACCATGCTTCTATTATTGATGGTGTGCGTCTCTGTAAAGCAAAACGTTTCCGTTATAAAAATAACGACATGGAAGATCTGGAAGCAAAATTAAAAGAAGCTGATGAAGCCGGAGCGAGAATCAAATTGATCGCAACAGACGGTGTATTTTCCATGGATGGAATTATCTGTAACCTTCAGGGTGTATGTGATCTGGCTGATAAATACAATGCGCTCGTTATGGTGGACGACAGCCATGCAGTCGGATTCGTAGGAAAGACCGGACGTGGAACACCGGAATACTGTGGAGTGCAGGGACGTGTGGATATTATTACCGGAACACTTGGAAAAGCACTTGGCGGAGCATCCGGCGGATATACTTCCGGACGCAAAGAAATTATCGATCTTCTCCGTCAGAGAAGCCGCCCGTATCTGTTCTCTAACTCTTTGGCGCCGGCAATCGCAGGAGCAAGTATCGAATTATTTGATATGCTGGATGAAAGCACAGAACTTCGTGACCATCTGGAAGAAGTGACAGCATACTACCGTAAAGAACTGGTAGATAATGGCTTTGATATCATTCCGGGAACACATCCTTGTGTGCCAGTTATGCTCTATGATGAGAAGACCGCAGCAGAATTTGCAAAACGCATGATGGAAAAAGGAGTATATGTGGTAGCATTCTCTTACCCGGTAGTTCCAAAGGGAAAAGCAAGAATTCGCACACAAGTGTGTGCAAGCCATACAAAAGAAGATATTGATTTCATCGTTAAATGCTTCAAAGAAGTAAGAGAAGAAATGAAATAATAATTTGGGACGTAGCATTTTTGCAAAATGCTACGTCCCAAATTAACAATTACTATGTTCCAAGATGAAAAATGGGGTGTCCTAAATTGATTTTCAACCTGTACTTAATTAGGAAGGGGACATAGTTATCGATGAAAAGACGGCAGGAAAGCAGTACAGGAATGTATCACGTTATGGTTAAAGGTATTAATAAGGAAAGGATTTTTAACCAACAGCGTGAAAAAAGCTATTTAATTAAAATTATTCTGAAACACCTTGAGCTCTTCAAGGTGGAAATCTATAGTTATTGTATTATGTCTAATCATGCTCATTTTATTATCCGATCAGAAATTCAGATTTTATCAAGATTTATGGCAGCTGTTTTATCAGAATATGCGTTATATTATAATTTTAAACATCAGCGAAATGGTCATGTGTTTCAAAATCGATTCGCCAGCGAATGTATTGAAAATGATAAAATTTATATAAACCCTGTTGACAAACGAAAATCGGAGTGATAAATTATATTCGAAAGATGTTAGCACTCGAATTTAAAGAGTGCTAATAAAGAAATCGAAGGGAGGAATGCAGATGGTGACAGAGCATGGATTGAGTGATAGAAAACTGAAAATCCTATACGCGATCATTCGGACATATCTGGAAACTGGCGAACCGGTTGGTTCTCGGACAATTTCGAAGTATACGGACTTGAATCTGAGTTCTGCGACGATTCGAAACGAGATGGCGGATCTGGAAGAGCTTGGCTACATTATGCAGCCTCATACATCAGCAGGACGAATTCCTTCGGATAAGGGCTATCGCCTTTATGTAGATATCCTAATGGAAGAAAAGGAGCAGGAGTTAAACGATAAGCAGGAGCAGATGCTGGAGAAGGCTGATAAAATGGAACAGCTTCTAAAGCAGGCGGCGAAAGTGCTGGCGAGCAGTACGAACTATGCGACGATGGTCTCTACTCCTATGAACAATGTTAACAAGATCAAGTTTATTCAGTTGTCCATGGTGGATGAAGAGCAGATCATTGCAGTGATTGTTCTCAGTGGAAATGTGATTAAGAATAAGATCATTAATTTAGAAGAACCTCTCAGCAATGAGAATTTGCTAAAGCTGAATATGTTGCTTAATACAACGCTCAACGGAATGTCGATCGAAGAGATTAATCTCGGATTGATCGCCCGGTTAAAAGAGCAGGCGGGCATCCACAGTATGGTTGTCGGAAATGTATTGGATGCAGTTGCGGATGCGATACAGATTGACGAAGATATGCAGATCTATACAAGTGGCGCAACGAACATTTTCAAATACCCGGAACTCTCGGATAAGGAGAGTGCGCAGGATATTATCAGTGCATTTGAAGAGAAACAGCAGCTTACAGAGCTTGTGACACAGACACTTGCACAAGAAGAAAATACAGGAATTCAAGTATATATTGGAGATGAGACGCCGGTTCAGACGATGAAAGACTGCAGTGTAGTGACTGCGACGTATGAATTGGGAGACGGAATGAAGGGAACCATAGGAATTATCGGTCCGAAGCGTATGGATTACGAACATGTGCTGAAATCAATGAAGCGTCTTCAAAATGAACTGGATCAGATGTTTCATCAGAAAAAATAAGAAAGGTGGGAGAACCGTTGGAAAATAAACAGGACAAAAGTCAGGAAGAAATGGTAAAAGAAGCGGTGGAGGAAGCGAAGAAAAACGCGCAGGAAGCAGAAGAGACTGAAGCCGGAACAGAAGAGATGGCAGAGGAAGAGACAGAAGAAAAAGAAACAGAAGAAACCGAAGCCAAGACAGAAGAAAGTGAAGAAGATAAGAAGTCAGAGAAGAAATTATTTGGCAAGAAAAATAAAAAAGATAAAAAAGACGAGAAAATTGAGGAACTGACAGACAGACTCGCTCGTCAAATGGCAGAGTTTGATAACTTCCGCAAGCGTACAGACAAAGAGAAATCTCAGATGTACGAAGTTGGAGCGAAAGATATCATAGAAAAGATTCTTCCGGTTGTAGACAATTTCGAAAGAGGATTGGATGCAGTGAAGGAAGAAGAGAAAGACGATCCATTTGTCCAAGGAATGGAGAAAGTGTATAAGCACTTGATGACAACTTTGGAAGAAATCGAGGTGAAACCTATCGAGGCGGTAGGAAAGGAATTTGATCCGAATTTCCACAACGCAGTGATGCATGTGGAGGATGAGAACTTTGGTGAAAATATTGTAGCCGAAGAGTTTCAAAAAGGGTATACATACCGTGACTCCATTGTGAGACACAGTATGGTAAAAGTAGCTAACTGACCGAAAGCACGTAGTGCGAGGTCGTTCTGTGAGATTAGCGAGGTGATTTCGAGCTTAGCAAACAGAACTTCATATAATATTCAGCAAAAATTTAGGAGGAATTTATCATGGGTAAAATTATTGGTATCGACTTAGGAACAACAAACAGTTGTGTAGCAGTTATGGAAGGTGGACAGCCAACCGTTATCACAAATACAGAAGGAGCAAGAACAACCCCGTCTGTTGTTGCATTTACAAAAACAGGAGAGCGTCTTGTAGGTGAACCTGCAAAACGTCAGGCAGTTACAAATGCTGAGAGAACAATCTCTTCTATTAAAAGAGAAATGGGTTCTGATTTCAGAGTAACAATTGATGACAAAAAATATTCTCCACAGGAAATTTCTGCAATGACACTTCAGAAATTAAAAGCAGACGCAGAAGGATATTTGGGAGAAAAAGTAACAGAAGCTGTTATTACAGTACCTGCTTACTTTAATGATGCTCAGCGTCAGGCAACAAAAGACGCCGGTAAAATTGCAGGTCTTGATGTAAAACGTATCATTAACGAGCCTACAGCGGCAGCATTAGCATATGGTCTTGACAACGAGAAAGAACAGAAAATCATGGTATATGACTTAGGTGGCGGTACATTTGATGTATCCATCATTGAAATCGGTGACGGTGTTATCGAAGTATTATCTACAGCAGGTAACAACAGACTCGGCGGAGATGACTTTGACCAGAAGATCACAGACTACATGATCGCTGAATTCAAGAAACAGGAAGGTGTAGACTTATCTACAGATAAGATGGCGCTTCAGAGATTAAAAGAAGCTGCTGAGAAAGCGAAAAAAGAACTTTCTTCCGCAACAACATCTAACATCAACCTTCCGTTCATCACAGCAACTGCTGAAGGACCAAAACATTTTGATATGAACCTTACAAGAGCAAAATTCGATGAATTAACACATGATCTTGTAATGAAGACATCTGAGCCGGTACAGAGAGCACTCTCTGATGCAGGAATCTCTGCTTCTGAACTCGGTCAGGTACTTCTCGTAGGTGGTTCTACACGTATTCCGGCAGTACAGGAAGAAGTAAAACGACTGACAGGTAAAGAGCCAAGCAAATCTCTGAACCCAGATGAATGTGTAGCACTCGGTGCTTCCGTGCAGGGTGGTAAACTTGCCGGAGATGCAGGCGCAGGCGATATTCTTCTTCTTGATGTAACACCTCTTTCTCTTTCTATCGAGACAATGGGTGGCGTTGCTACAAGATTAATTGAAAGAAATACAACAATCCCTACAAAGAAGAGCCAGATCTTCTCTACAGCAGCAGATAATCAGACAGCAGTAGACATCAACGTTGTACAGGGTGAGAGACAGTTCGCAAGAGATAACAAATCTCTGGGACAGTTCCGACTGGATGGAATTGCACCAGCTCCACGTGGAATCCCACAGATCGAAGTTACTTTCGATATTGATGCAAATGGTATCGTAAATGTATCTGCAAAAGACCTTGGAACAGGAAAAGAGCAGCATATTACAATTACAGCAGGTTCTAACATGTCTGACGAAGATATCGATAAAGCTGTAAAAGAGGCAGCAGCTTTTGAAGCTCAGGATAAGAAACGTAAAGAAGGCATTGACGCTAAGAACGAAGCAGATGCTATGGTTTTCCAGACAGAGAAAGCACTCGGAGAAGTTGGCGATAAGCTTGACGGAGCAGATAAGGCAGCAGTAGAAGCAGATTGCAAAGCATTAAAAGAATTACTTGAGAAAGTAAATATGGAAGATATGTCTGATGCGCAGATCGCAGAGATCAAGGCAGGAAAAGAGAAACTTACAGAGAGCGCTCAGAAATTATTCACAAAGATGTATGAGCAGGCTGGTGCAGCAGCGGGAGCCGGAGCTCAGGGTGCAGGCCCGGATATGGGTGCAGGCGCAGGTCCGGCACCGGAAGGATTCCAGGGTGATGATGTTGTAGATGGAGATTATAAGGAAGTCTAAACCCAGAACACTTAGCAAAGGGATAACGTAAGGTGTCCCTTTGCCGGTACAAAGGTTGTTCTGCGGAACTTGGCGAAATGTTTCATAAGTCTGGTTCCGCAGATTTCCTACGTTTAGACAGAACTTCCTTATGTAAGGAGAAGGTTTTATGGCAGAGACTAAAAGAGACTATTATGAGGTGCTTGGTGTCAGCAAAGATGCGGATGATGCCACATTAAAAAAAGCATATAGAAAGGTTGCTAAAAAGTATCATCCTGATGTAAATCCGGGTGATGCAGAGGCTGAAAAGAAGTTCAAAGAAGCTTCCGAAGCTTATGCGATTTTAAGTGATCCGGATAAACGCCGTCAGTACGACCAGTTTGGTCATGCTGCATTTGAAGGCGGAGCCGGAGGAGCCGGCGGCTTTGGAGGGTTCGATTTCAGCGGCGCAGATTTCAGTGATATCTTTGGTGATATCTTCGGCGATCTTTTCGGCGGAGGCAGAAGAGGCGGACGTGCAAGCCAGGGCCCTATGCAGGGAATGAATATCCGCAAGAGTGTGAGGATTACTTTTGAAGAGGCTGTGTTTGGCTGTGAAAAAGAGCTGGATGTCGTCTTAAAAGATCCGTGTCCGACTTGTAACGGAACAGGAGCAAAGCCCGGAACTTCACCGGAGACCTGTCCGAAATGCGGCGGAAAAGGTCAAGTGGTGTACACACAACAGTCTTTCTTTGGAACTGTTCAAAATGTACAGACCTGTCCGGACTGTCACGGAAGTGGTAAAATTGTCCGTGAGAAATGTTCAGATTGCGGAGGTACAGGTTATGTTTCCAACCGTAAGAAAATATCTGTATCCATTCCGGCCGGTATTGATAATGGTCAAAGCGTACGTATCCGCGAAAAAGGAGAACCGGGCGTAAACGGAGGACCAAGAGGAGATCTTCTTGTTGAGGTGATGGTATCCAGACATCCGATCTTCCAGCGTCAGGATATGCATATTTTCTCTACCGTTCCAATTTCTTTTGCGCAGGCAGCGCTGGGAGCCGATATTAAGATTAAGACAGTGGACGGCGATGTCATTTATAATGTTAAACCGGGAACGAAGACAGATACAAAGGTACGTCTGAAAGGAAAAGGAGTACCATCCGTGCGTAATTCACAGATTCGAGGCGACCATTATGTGACACTGGTGATCCAGACACCGGAGAAATTAAGTCATGAAGCGAAAGAAGCGCTTCGCAAGTTTGATGAGCTGACCGGAAATACACTGCATGTGGCAGATGAAAAAAATGAAACATCCGGTAAGAACGGCAAGAAGAAAAAAGGATTTATGGATAAAATGAAAGAAGCTTTTGATGATTAATCATCAGAAGCTTCTTTTATTTTACACTTTTGCACTGTTACACGGTCGATCGTTTTTTTCGAATTACCATTGCGGCAATCACGAATGCTACTGCGAAGAGAAATTGTATACTGTATGCCTGTCGGAGAGACTGGAGCTGTGAGTCTGTCAGAGAAGCAGTAGAAGAAAGGGTATTGTTAGCAAGCTCATACCAGTATACAGGAAGAAAGTGTGCAATTTTCTTAACGCCTGCTCCAAGAATATCCATAGAGACAAATACTCCGCAGGTAAATGACATTCCAAGAGAAATGACGTTGACGATTCCATTAATGATCTCTTCCTTTATCGGAAAAGAACTGATGAGAAAGGCAATGGACAGTGATACCAGCGTCATAAGGAACGTGTTTAGCAGGTAGTATGGAAGATGCGGATCATTCAGACATTCCTTCCCGTACAAAGCAATCGGCATTAAAAGGCAGATGATCCAGATGCCAAGTCCGATGACAATGTGACCGAGAATCAGCTGACAGCTAATGCTTCGGGCAGAGATGCAGGAACAGAGCATTCGATTCTTTACATTCGGGTTGCCAAATGAAATCATAATATAACTCAATATGTAGCACAAGATGGAAAGAATGATATAAGGCATATATTGGAACATAAATGCATGAGCCGGTACATTTCCGTCATGTCCTGTCTTGTCGATCAAAGTGATCTCAGGCTCTGTGGTGACAGATTGTCGGATTATACGAAGCGCTTCAGATACAGAATAACCTCCGGCTGTTAATGTCCGCATATGATTTAAAAAGTCATTGATCTGTTGATCCACATAGTACCCGGTGGTACTGTCAGGAATTTTAGTCACAGCAAGCTTCCCATTGCCGGACAGGCAAAATTGTTCGAAGTTCTCAGGAATTGTAACGACGTAATAAATGTCCCGATAGAAGAGTCGTTCCTGAAGGAAGCTCTGGTCATTGGGAAGCTCTTTGACATGGTGGATGGAAGCAAGATAATCTTTCAGTCCTTCTGCCAGTTCTCCGCCGTCCAGATCAAGGACTGCAATAGGCAGAGATTCCGCCTGAAAACCGGAGGCTGTGGAATCACTGAGTGCATTTTGAATGAACAGACTGATAGTGAGAAAAATCAGAATATAAAGAAACATCATTCCGAGATTTCTCTTTGCGATTGTTAAAAATCCTTTAAATACTGTCATAACGTTCCCTCCTGATTCCTAAAAATGCTGCGAATAAAAGGATGATACTCATAAAAGCTAAAATGAGGATACATTTTGTGAACCGTTCCATGTCGTTGTACACTCCCATACAATAATAAGCATCACTTAATACAGCCGCAGGATTGATCCGGTTTAGAACAGGAAAATGCTGTTCAATTATATTTTTCATATTGCCAAACATAAGACCTGCAAGAAAAGACGGGAACAGTGTTAATAAAACAGAAAGCCCTAATTTTATATTAAGAGACAGCTTTGTCAGAGAACCAAAAGCAAGCCCCAGTGTTATGCCTATGATACTTCCCATCAGGTTGACAAGGAGAAGCGCGGGAAGGTTATGGCCAAGTCCGATGCCGAGGATTTTCCCGATATAAACAGTCAGTATCATAATATTGATAAAGTGAATGGCAGTAAGTACGAGCATATCGACGAGGATCAGTGTCAGACGGTGTGTCGGAGTAATGCTGCGCCTTGCCCCCAGAGGCGTCAAATTTGCCTGACTGTCAAAGCTTGCACGGACACCGAGAAAGGTTCCCGATAGACAGGCGTAAGCAATGAGGGCGAAAAAGTATTGAACGTTTGGATCGAGGGTTTCTCCGCCTAAGGATGTTTCCCGTACCATTTGCCGATAATTGCTGATTTCATGGATCGCTGCGTCTAAATGTTCAGGATGTGAGGCGGCAATCTCTTTGAGCACGGCAGCGTTCTGCGTGTAAGACGTAAGGAGCGAAGTCAGGATACTCTCCTGTAATCCATTTTTTCCTACGCTTAAAGACGGCGATTCAGAGGCATAGTAGATGCCGCTGATCGTTCCCTGATTTAATGCTTCAAGAGCTTCTTTTTCTGAATCGCACGGGAGCAGCTCTAACGTTTGCTGTTCCATTGCATCTAAAAAGCTAAGAAATGCGGCAGAATCGGCTGTTTCCTGCTGGCTTGTGACAACACATACCTTTATTTTATCCCACTCCGATTCTCCGGTAGAAGAAAGTCCTGCACTGCCAAAACTGAAATAAAAAAGTGTGGCAAGTATGAGTGGGAAGGCAAGCGCCCAGAACATGACAGAGAATTCCCGAACAATTTGTAAAAAGCGATATTTGAGTAAAAATAACATAATAGGAACCTCCTAATCCCGCAGTTCTTTTCCGGTGATTTCGAGGAATACATCATTGAGCGTGGGAAGCTCAGAAAATACACGCCCAAATGAGATTTCCCGCTCTGTAAGATAATTCAGGATCCGCACCAGATTATGCTTTGCACTGCTTAAGCGAATGATCAGACGTTGTTCTTCGTATGTAATGCCCAGAATATGAGGAAGTGACTGTAATTCCCTTAGGATACTATCGTCAAGGGCAATTGCTTCAATGGTGATCGTTTCTCCTGTTTTGAGCAGTTTTTTCAGTTCATCCTTCGTTCCGCAGGCAAGCACACGGCCGTGGTCAATGATTGCAATTTTGGAACAGATCTGTTCTACTTCCTCCATATAGTGGGAAGTATAGATGATAGTAGAGCCCTGTCGGTTCAATTCTAAGATTCCTTCCAGTATGCGGTTTCGGCTCTGTGGATCGACAGCAACTGTTGGCTCATCCAGAATAATGAGTTTTGGTTTATGTACGATACCGCAGGCAATATTCAGTCTTCGAAGAAGTCCGCCGGATAGCTTTCCGGGGCGTACCTTGCGGTAGTCCTCAAGCCCGGTAAATGCAATTGCTTCTTCCACGAATTTATGACGGCGATTTTTTTCTTTGATATACAGACCACAGAAATAATCGATATTTTCCCAGACGGACATTTGTTCAAAGACAGCGACGTTCTGCATGACAACACCGATTTCTTTCTTTAGTTCATAACTGTCCGGACGCATTTCTTCTCCGAAGACAGTGACGGTGCCCTTGTCATATTTAAGAAGAGAGAGAATGCAGCCGATGGCGGTTGTTTTGCCGGAACCGTTGGGACCGAGAAGACCGAAGATTTCACCCTTTTGGATATCTAAACTGAGATGGTCAAGAGCCAGCACAGATCCATAGCGCTTGACTAGATTTTCAATATGTATCATTGCAGAAATTCCTTTCTTTTAAAATATAATTATGACGTTTGTTACTTGTAGTATAAAAAACTTCTGTTTATAATGATAGTGTCACAAGTCATAAAGTGAAAATGACAATTGTCATTTTCTTTGTTTGGAAAGAAAGGAAAGAGGCTGCGGATGACCGGACAGATCATTTTGATGTTGTATGGCATGGTATTTCTGTTACTTGTACCGGAAGACGCTGTGTTTGTGTCGGCATTTCTTATGACGGCAATTTATATTGGTCTGTGGAATTTGAAGCTTCCCTATCGGATGCGTCAAATACTGCCATGGGTATGGCTTCTCCTCTGTCTTGGGGTGCCGGAGTTATCCATCTTTGCGGCTGCGGCATGTTACAGTATGCTTAACGAAGAGCGATATGTACCGGCAATCATTCTTGCTTTACTCAGTCTTTTAATGTGGATGGAGAAAGAGCCGGAGGGCGTTATTCTTCAGCTGGCAGGATGTGCATTTGCCTGTGTGCTGTCCAGACAGTTTCGAGCTTATGAAAGTCTGTTGAAGATGTACCGGAAAACAAGAGATGACAGTACCGAATGGAACATCGTTCTGAAAGAGAAAAATAAGAATTTGTTGGAAAATCAGGATTATGAGATCTATGCGGCGACTTTAAAGGAAAGAAACCGAATCGCAAGGGAGATCCATGATCATGTCGGACATATGCTGTCCCGGGCAATTTTGATGGTAGGAGCCGTGAAGGTGGTGAATCATCAGGAAGCGCTATCAGAGCCTCTTAAGCAGCTTGAAGAGACTTTAAATACAGCGATGACAAATGTAAGAGAAAGCGTCCACGACCTGCACGATGCTTCTGTCAATATGGAGGAAGCAATCCGGGGATTGATCGAAGGATATCGGTTCTGTCCGGTACAGCTTACTTACGATGTGGAAAATTTTGTGCCGCGTGAAGTGAAATACAGTTTTATTGCTATTGTCAAAGAGGGACTTAACAATATTGCGAAGCACAGCGGTGCAGAGAAGGCGGAGATTACGGTTCGAGAACACCCGGGGCTGTACCAGCTGGTCATTAAAGATAATGGAAGCCGTGGAAGGCTCAAAGAAAAGATGACAGATTCTGAGATGACAGAGCGTGCAGGAATCGGGATACAGAATATGAGAGAGCGGGTAAAAAATCTGGGAGGAACCTTTCAGATTGCCAGCGAAAAAGGGTTCAGTATCTATATTACAGTGCCGAAGAAGGGAGAAGGCTAGATGCGAGTGGTAATCGTAGATGATGATACATTTATAACAGGTGCTTTAAAGACAATTTTGGAGACCACGGAAGAAATTAAAGTTGTGGGAGTGGGGGCAGACGGAAGAGAAGCACTGGAATTATATCATGAATACAAACCGGATGTACTTCTTATGGATATTCGTATGAAAGAGATGAGCGGGCTGGAGGCGGCAGAGAAGATTCTTGCACAAGATCCTCAGGCGAAGCTTCTTCTTCTTACCACCTTCTCTGATGATGAATATATTATCAAGGCATTGAAAGCCGGGGTGAAAGGATATCTGCTAAAGCAAGATTATCAGAGCATTCTCCCGGCGCTTCGGGCAGTCTGCTGCGGACAGAGCGTATTCGGGACACAGATTATGGAGAAGCTTCCGGAACTTTTGATGGAGAAGAAACAATTTGACTGGCTGAACCGTGAGATTGGAGAAAAAGAGCTTCAGATCATTTCACTTGTGGCGGAAGGGTTGAGTAATAAAGAGATTGCGGAACGGCTGTTTCTAAGCGAAGGAACTGTCAGAAACTATATAAGCAGTATTCTGGACAAACTTAATCTGCGCGACCGGACACAGTTGGCAGTTTTTTATTTAAATACAAAATAAATGAAGGAGGAGAAAAGATATGAAGAATTTCACACTATACACCCCTACCAGAATTGTCTTTGGCAAAGAGGTTGAAAAAGAAACCGGAAGGCTTGCAAAAGAGCAGGGAGCTTCCAAAGTATTGATCGTGTACGGAGGAGGCAGCGTTATAAAAAGCGGACTTCTTAAGAGCGTGCAGGAGTCGCTGCAAAAAGAAGGCATTGCTTATACAGAGCTTGCAGGAGTAAAGCCGAATCCACGGATGTCTCTTGCAAGAGAAGGTGTAGAAAAAGCGATTTCTTTTGGAGCAGATCTGATTCTAGCAGTGGGTGGAGGAAGTTCTATTGATACTGCAAAAGCAATTGCTATCGGTGCGGCAAATGAGGGAATTGATCTTCGGGAATTCTGGAGCGGAAAAGAAGCGATCACGAAAGTGCTTCCGGTCGGAGCAGTCCTTACAATTGCGGCAGCGGGAAGTGAGATGAGTGATTCCGCGGTATTGACAAATGAAGAGACAGGGAAAAAGGGCGGTGTGAATACAGATCTTGTTCGTCCGAGATTTGCAGTTATGAATCCTGAACTTACGTATACACTTCCGAAATATCAGCTGACTTGCGGAATTGTAGACATTTTCATGCATACGATCGAACGGTATTTTACACCGGAAGATGGAAATGAATTGACGGATGAGATTGCGGAAGGCTTGCTGAGAACATTGATCCGCAATGGATTAAAAGCGGTGGAACAGCCCAAGGATTATGAAGCGTTAAGTGAGATTATGTGGTGCGGAAGTCTCTCCCACAATAATCTGACAGGTCTTGGAAGACCGAAGGACTTTGCCTGTCACAAATTAGGGCATGAAATAGGCGGAATGTTTGATGAGGTACACGGAGCAACGCTTTCAGCAGTGTGGGGAAGCTGGGCGAGATATGTGTATCAGTTAGATATCGAAAGATTTGCAAATTACGGAAAGAAGGTCTGGAACATAGAACTAGACAAAGCAGAAGAGGCGGCAATAGCGGCTATCGAGAAGACCGAAGAATTTTTCCGAGCGCTTGATATGCCGGTGAGTATCGGAGAACTTTCCATTGGTGTACAGCCGGATGAGGTGCTTAAGAAAATGGCAGAAAGCGCAACCAAGGGAGATACAGTAAAACTTGGATGTTTCAAGCGATTAGATATGCAGGATATGTATGAGATTTATAAAATAGCAAACCATTAAAGTGGCATTCACAAACGGCAGGAGCGTGTGAAAATGATTATATTAGACAGAACGCAAATAGAAGAGCTGATGGATCTTCAGCAGATGATGGATCAGATTGAGGAGGCATACCGGATCTTTGGGAAGGGCGAGTTTTACATGCCGCCAAGACCAAGTGTAGAGCAGGACAATAAGACCATGCTTTATATGCCATGCTATACAAAAGAAGTGATCGGGACGAAGATTTTAAGCATTTTCCCGGACAATGCAAGTCTGGGACTTCCGTCCATTGACGGGATTATGTATCTCAATGATTATCAAACAGGGAAACCATTGGCAGTCATGGATGGGCAGGCAGTAACTGCGTGGCGTACCGGAGCAGTGGGCGGCGTGGGAATCCGTCATCTATCGAGGAAGGATTGTCATACGGTAGGAATTGTCGGCGCCGGAGTACAGGGATTCTATCAGGCACTGTACGCATGTGCAGCACGACCGATACATACGGTGTATATATATAACCACAGTGACCGTGATTTGACGGATTATCTGATAAGACTGGAAAAAGCTATTGATAATCCGTCTGTAAAAGTAGTACAATGTAAGACGGTAGAAGAACTGGTAAAAGCAAGTAAGATTATCTGTACAACAACACCGTCTAAAGAACCGGTGCTTCCGAATGACAGAGAACTGCTTCGGGGGAAGTGTATCATCGCCATCGGTTCTTATACCCCGGATATGCGGGAAATTCCCGATGCGATTTGGGATCTTGTGGAGCGGGTTTACATTGAACTTCCGTATGCCTGTGAGGAGAGCGGAGATTTGAGCCAGCCTTTGGCAGAAGGAAGACTTAAGAAGGAACAGACTGTTTTGATGAGTGATTATCTGGCAGAAGATCCCGAAGAAATTACAGATACCGGAGAGACCACCTATTTTAAGTCGGTAGGAATGGGACTCTTTGATGTGTGTATTGCACAGAAAATATTAGAAATGACAAAGGAGAGGTAGATTATGAAAGTAGTATCAACAGACAAAGCACCAAAAGCATTAGGACCATATTCACAGGGATATGTACACAATGGAATTTTCTATTCAGCAGGACAGATTCCGATCAATCCGGCAGTTGATGCAGTAGAAGCTGAGACTATCGAGGAGCAGACTGAGCAGGTATGCAAAAATCTGGCAGCAGTTCTGGAAGCAGCAGGAACTTCATTTGACAACGTATTGAAGACCACCTGTTTTCTTGCAGATATGGGTGATTTTGCGGCATTTAATGAAGTGTATGCAAAATATTTTACATCCAAACCGGCAAGAAGCTGTGTTGCTGTGAAGACACTTCCTAAGAATGTAAAATGTGAAGTGGAGCTTATCGCAGTCGTTGAATAGAACGCAATATGATGCATGAAACAAAGTCAGATGCATCAGAGAAGAGTAAGTATTAAGAAAAGAGGAACAATTGATTATGGCAGAAGAGCAGAAGAACTGCAAGCCATCTGATTGTGCCGGATGTGCACATGCAGATTCTTGCAGCAGTAAACCACAGGACTTTAAGAAACCTGCAAATCCACATTCTCATGTGAATAAAGTGATTGCAGTTGTCAGCGGAAAGGGTGGCGTAGGTAAATCTATGGTTACCGCATCTCTGGCAAGAATGATGAAGGAACAGGGATTTTCCGTAGGTATTCTTGACGCAGATATTACCGGACCATCCATTCCGAAGATGTATGGTGTCCACGAGGCGGCAGTAGGTGATGAAAACGGAATCTTTCCACAGGAGGCAAAAGACGGAACAAAGATCATGTCTGTCAATTTGTTGCTGCCAAATGAGTCTGACCCGGTCATCTGGAGAGGACCGGTTATTGCAAATGTAGTCACACAGTTCTGGACAGATGTAATGTGGGGAGAGCTGGATTATTTATTTGTAGATATGCCACCGGGAACCGGTGACGTACCGCTTACTGTTTTCCAGTCCCTTCCGGTGGACGGCGTTGTGATCGTTACATCTCCGCAGGATCTGGTTCAGATGATCGTAAGCAAGGCTTACAACATGGCGAGACAGATGGATATTCCGGTGCTTGGTATTGTAGAAAACTACAGCTATCTGAAGTGCCCGGACTGCGGAAAAGAAATTAAAGTATTTGGTGAGAGCCATGTAGATGAGACCGCTGAGAAATTCAGAATCCCGGTGCTTGGCAAAATGCCGATCGATCCGGCACTTGCAGAAATGGTAGAAGAAGAGCGTTTCTATGAGGCAAGCAATGAATATCTGGCAGCGGCCGTAAATAAATTATAAACAACAAGAAATCCCCGGGGTAAATATCATATTACCCCCGGGGATTATTTGTAGCTCATAGTCATGAGCCGGCTGTTTTTACTTTTTCTTTTTGTCGGATTCCGGCTTTGGAAGGCCGTCGATCAATTTTTCTATGATTTGTTTCTTTACATAGACATCAAAGCTTAAATTGCACAGAAATGCAAAAGTCTGAAGCTTTGCTCTCTCCTCTTCGGGCATGTCCTCAAAGGTCTCAAGCGCACACTGATAACTCTTTGTCACATCCTTCATAAGGTCAGTGATCCTTGATTTCTCCAGGTCACAGATATCTTTGTAAATATCAGTAAAAGTTAAATCCCCTTTGGTATCAAAATAGTTGTCTGTCAGGGGTGTGAGCAAAGTCTCAATATCTTTGATAGATAAAATATTTTTAAAATAATAGATAAAGATCATAACGAGCACGTGCTCTTTGGAATATTTTTTCTTTACAGGCGGCGGAAGAAGATTGTTCTTTGCGTAATTATTGATCATAGTTTTTGTAAGGATCTTATCCTCTTCATAGCGCTTGGTAGAGCTTAAATTCTTCTCCATGAAAGTAGTTACCTGATCCATATATAAATCTATATTTGGAATCTCTTCCGGTTTGATGTAGTCGATTTTTGAGATGCTGGATAAAATACTGTTCAGCATGTCTTTTGTGTCAATTGTCATAATATCACCTCGATACAAACATTATATAGTATTCAAAACTAGATGGCAAGATTTATTTTGATTGATCTTTGCAGGCAAAATAAATAAATCGAGAAATCAGAATTTGATTATTTTGAGAAAATTTTTATGCGTAATCTGTGGATACGTGTTATAATACGGGAAGGTATGAAAGGTACGAAGGATATGGTACACAGGAGGTATGAAAATGAATAAAACAGATGAAAAGTATCAGGCATATGTCCAGATCTTAAAAGAGGAGCTGGTACCGGCAATGGGGTGCACGGAACCGATCGCTCTTGCTTATGCGGCGGCAAAGGCGCGGGAAGTCTTAGGATGTCTTCCGGATAAGGTTGTGATTGAGGCCAGTGGAAGTATCATTAAAAATGTAAAGAGTGTGATCGTTCCGAATACGAATCATTTGAAAGGAATTCCGGCAGCTGCCACAGCAGGTATCATTGCAGGAAAACCGGAGAAAGAGCTGGAAGTTATTGCGGAAGTAACGGAAGAACAGACCAAAGAGATGGTTTCATTCCTTCAGAAAACAGAGATTTCTGTAGAGCATGTGGACAATGGTATTACATTTGAAATCATAGTGACTGTGAGCAAAGGGGATTCTTATGCAAAAGTCCGTATTGCAAATTATCACACAAATATTGTCTTGATTGAAAAAGACCATGAGAAACTTCTTGAGATTCCGGTGGAAGGAGAAAATGAAGAGGGATTGACGGATCGAAGCCTTTTGGATGTAAAATCTATCTGGGATTTTATCAACACAGTAGACATAGAAGATATCCGCGAAGTGATCGGGCGTCAGATTGAATATAACACTGCAATTGCGGACGAAGGAATGCGCGGGGATTATGGTGCGAATATCGGACAGGTATTGCTGAAAGCATACGGAGACGATGTAAGAACAAGAGCGAAGGCCAGAGCGGCAGCAGGCTCGGATGCAAGAATGAATGGCTGCGAACTTCCGGTTATTATCAATGCAGGAAGCGGAAATCAGGGAATGACCTGTTCTCTTCCGGTACTTGAGTATGCCAAAGAGTTAAATTCCGGTGAAGAAAAAACATACCGCGCGTTGGCGCTTTCTAATCTGGTAGCAATTCATCAGAAGACAGGAATCGGAAGATTATCCGCGTATTGCGGAGCTGTAAGCGCCGGAGCGGCAGCAGGAGCAGGAATTGCTTACTTGTGCGGAGGCGGTTATGATGAAGTGATCCATACCGTAGTCAACGCTTTGGCAATTGTATCCGGTATGGTATGCGACGGGGCAAAAGCATCCTGTGCTGCAAAGATTGCCTCTTCCGTAGACGCAGGTATTCTTGGATACAATATGTATCTCAACGGTCAGCAGTTCTATGCCGGTGACGGAATTGTGACAAAGGGTGTAGAGGCGACCATCGGTAATATCGGACGCCTTGGCAAAGACGGCATGAGAGAGACCAATGAAGAGATCATTAAAATGATGATTGAAGAATAAGAATGGAAGATAAATGATAGAAACAGAAAGGAATTGTTGACTTGAGTATTTACGACACATTAAATGAACCACAGAGGGAAGCAGTATATTATACAGAGGGACCGCTTCTGATTCTTGCCGGAGCCGGCTCGGGGAAAACAAGAGTGCTGACGCATAGAATCGCATATTTGATAGAAGAGAAGGGCGTGAATCCGTGGAATATTCTGGCAATTACATTTACGAACAAGGCGGCAGGAGAGATGCGGGAGCGAGTGGACAGACTAGTGGGGTTCGGCTCGGAGAGCATCTGGGTGAGCACGTTCCATTCAATGTGTGTAAGAATCTTAAGGAGACACATTTCTTTGCTTGGATATGATACGAACTTTACGATTTATGATGCGGATGATCAGAAGACATTAATGAAAGATGTGTGCAAGCTTCTTCAGATTGACACGAAGATCTATAAGGAGCGAGCACTTCTTGCAGCAGTATCTCATGCAAAAAATGAACTGGTGACACCGGAGGAATTCCGATTGAATGCCGGAGGGGATTTTAGCCAGCGCAAGATCGCAGAAGTGTATGAGGAATATGAGAAACAGTTAAAAGCGAACAATGCACTTGATTTTGACGATCTTCTTATCAAGACCGTGCAATTGTTCCAGACGCAGGCGGATGTGCTGGAATATTATCAGGAACGTTTTCGCTATATTATGGTGGATGAGTATCAGGATACCAATACAGTGCAGTTTGAATTGGTAAGACTTTTGGCATCGAAGTACCGGAATCTCTGCGTAGTCGGTGATGATGATCAATCCATTTACAAATTCCGGGGCGCCAATATTAAAAATATTCTTAATTTTGAGCAGTATTTTGAAGATGCCAAGGTGATCAAGCTGGAGCAAAACTATCGATCCACAAGTAATATTTTGAATGCAGCCAATGCGGTGATCAGAAATAATGCAGGGCGAAAAGATAAAACGTTGTGGACCGATAACGGAGAGGGAGAAAAAATTCAGTTCCGACAGTTTGATTCTGCATATGATGAGGCAGAATATATTGTAGATGATATTCGAAAGCGAGTAAGAGAGCAAGAATATAGTTATCATGACAATGTGATTCTTTACAGAACAAACGCACAGTCTCGTTTGTTTGAAGAAAAATTTGTCACCGCGAATATTCCGTATAAGATTGTTGGCGGTATCAATTTCTATGCAAGACGGGAAATTAAAGATCTGCTTGCTTACCTGAAAACCGTAGATAATGGGAAGGACGATTTGGCTGTTCGACGTATTGTCAATGTGCCGAAGAGGGGAATTGGTCTGACAAGCATTAACCGTGTGCAGGATTATGCAGCGGCGTATAATATTGGTTTTTATGATGCGCTACGCGCGGTGGACCTGATTCCGAATATCGGAAGAGGTGCTTCCAAATTGGAATCCTTTGTGGCGCTGATCGAACACTTTAAAACGGATGCGGAGGATATGAGTATCTCAGATCTTTTGAAAGAAATCATTGAGGAAACCGGATATATTGAGAGCCTCCAGGCGGAGGATATGGTAGAAGCCGAGACAAGAATTGAAAATATCGACGAGCTTCTCAGTAAAGTGGCTGCTTACGAAGAGGATTGCGAAGACCGGAACGAACCCGCATCTTTGAGCGGATTTCTGGAAGAAGTGGCGCTGGTGGCAGACATTGACAGTTTGGATGAAGATACAGATTATGTAGTGCTTATGACTTTACATAGTGCCAAAGGGCTGGAGTTTCCCAATGTTTATCTGGCAGGAATGGAAGATGGACTATTTCCAAGCTATATGACAATCACGTCAGATGATCCGGAGGAAGTAGAAGAAGAGCGAAGACTCTGTTACGTTGGAATTACGCGGGCGGAGAAGGAATTGACCTTGACCTGCGCAAGAAGACGTATGATTTGCGGAGAAACGCAGTATAATAAAATGTCACGGTTTTTAAAAGAGATTCCAATGGAGCTGCTATCAACCGGGGCGGCTTTTACAAAGGAGAAAGAAGAACCGGAAGTGAAAGTGAGCGCTTACATGCAGGCAAAGCAGGCATTTAAGGCAAAACCTTTTGGAGGATCGGCACCGTATTCTCAGGCTCCGGCCAGATCTTTCGGAAAACCTTCCGGTAAAGGGCTGGATTACGGAACAGGGGATCGTGTGCGTCATATAAAATTCGGAGAAGGGACAGTGACGGCGATTGTAGAAGGCGGCAGAGATTATGAGGTGACTGTAGCATTTGACACAGCAGGAACAAAGAAAATGTTTGCCGCATTTGCGAAGCTGGTGAAAATATAACTTCTGAAATATATAATTTTCAGTAAATAATAATTTTCCCTAAATAATTTTCTCTGAAAAATGTAGTAATCTGAAAACGATAGTGTTATAATAAATAAAATGATTCGACTTGTAAAAGAGTGCGGGAAAGGACGTGGAAACATGAGCAAAGTAGAAGATTTCATTGCAGCAACAAAATTAAATGAGCTTGTGAATAAAAAAGAAGAGGATAAACACGGTAAGACTGTTCTGTGGGCGCTTGCTATCGTTGGTACAGTAGCAGCAATCGCAGCAATTGCTTATGCAGTGTACTGTTTCTTTACACCGGACTATCTGGAAGATTTTGAAGAAGATTTCGAAGACGATTTTGATGATGATTTCTTCAATGATGAAGATCAGGTATAAGTGACAAATCACAAGATGTAAAAAGATGAAAAGCAGGTTCGAAGCCGATGGGAATCAGAAGGTCTCCGACCTGCTTTTTCTTGTCTTGTAAGAACGTCTTAGTTCACTGTGAGAAGACAGAAAAGAGGAGAAAAATGGACGGACAATGTTTTGCGTTATTGATTGATGCGGATAATGTATCGGCAAAATATATAAAACCGATATTAACAGAACTATCAAAATATGGAAATATCACATACAAGAGAATTTATGGAGATTGGACCAGCACCCAGCATTCCAGCTGGAAGGATGAACTGTTGAAGAATTCGATCACACCGATTCAGCAGTTTAGTTATACACAAGGGAAGAATGCAACTGATTCGGCAATGATCATTGACGCTATGGATATATTATATACTCAAGAAGTAGATGGCTTCTGTATCGTATCCAGTGACAGTGACTTTACCCGACTTGTAAGCAGACTCAGAGAAAGCGGTAAGATAGTGATCGGAATGGGAGAGAATAAGACGCCGGAACCATTTCGAAAAGCATGTGATAAATTTACGATTCTGGAGAACCTCTTAAATGAGCAGGCTCCCGGTACGGCACAGGGCTCCGGTGATTCTATTAACAAAGAGAAGATTGAAGAGGATATTATTAAAATGATCCTTGAAAATCAAGACAATAATAAAACGACCGGACTTGGAGAAGTGGGAAGCCGTCTTGTAAGTCTTCACCCGGATTTTGATGTGCGAAGCTACGGTTATAATATGTTGTCAAAATTTTTGGAAGAGTTTGAAAAAATAGAACTTGTAAAGAAGGGGAATTTTGTTGCGGTTGCGCTTCGTGAGGATCGAAGACAGAAGGCAGATGTGGATAAATATCTGCTTCAGATTGTGAAAGCCTCCGGTGCTTCCGGTATAGAACTTAGTACACTGGGAAACCGGGCATATGAGAAATTCAAAGATTTCAAGATTAATGATTACGGATATTCACAATTCAACAAGTATATAAAGAGTATTGATCATATACAGGTGAAGCGCGCCGGAACAATCTTAATTGCAAAGTATAAAGAATAAAAACAGGAAAGGTTATAGAACATATGAAAAAGGGACAGGTATATGAAGGTGTCATAGAGTCGGTGGATTTTCCTAATAAGGGCAAAATTCGGCTTACAGAAGAAGATAAGATCGTAGTTGTGAAAAACGGACTTGTGGGACAGAAAGTTCGGTTTTCTGTAAATAAAATCCGCAAGGAAAAGGCAGAGGGAAGAATTCTTGAGGTGCTTGAGAAAGCGCCGACAGAAATCCCGTCATCCTGTCCGCATTTTGGAGAATGTGGGGGATGCACGTACCAGAATCTCCCTTACGAAGAACAGCTCCGTCTGAAAGAACAGCAAGTGAAAGCCATGATGGATGAGGCGGTGGAAGGCGATTATGTGTGGGAAGGTGTGTGTTCAAGCCCAGTGGCATTTGCCTATCGAAATAAAATGGAATTTTCCTTCGGGGATGAATACAAAGATGGTCCTCTTGCGCTTGGTATGCATAAGAGAGGGAGTTTTCATGACATTGTAAATGTAGAACATTGTCAGATTGTGGATGAAGATTACCGGAAGGTTTTAACCTGTACAGTGGAAGCTTCCAGAAGAAGCGGGCTTCCCTATTATCATCGGATGCGTCATACCGGATATTTCCGTCATCTACTTGTGAGAAAGGCAGTGAAGACAGGAGAAATACTGATTGATCTTGTGACAACAGATGGCAGAGACTGTGCCACAGAGAAGGAAATGAATGATTATCTGGGAAAATGGGTGGAGGATCTGTGCTGCCTTTCTTTGGATGGAAAGATTGCCGGAATATTGCATACAACCAATAACAGTGTTGCAGATGTGGTCAAGGATGAAGGTACAGAGATTTTGTACGGACAGGGATATTTCTATGAAGAACTCCTTGGCTTAAAATTCAAGATTACTCCGTTTTCCTTCTTCCAGACCAATTCTCTCGGAGCAGAAATCTTGTATGAAAAGGCGCGTGAATATATGGGGGATACGAAAGACAGAGTTGTCTTCGATCTGTACAGCGGAACCGGAACGATTGCCCAGATTCTTGCGCCGGTAGCCAAGAAAGTGGTCGGTGTGGAGATTATAGAAGAAGCAGTGGAAGCAGCCAGAGAAAATGCACAGCTTAACGGACTTGAAAACTGTAAGTTCTGGGCAGGGGATGTGTTGAAAGTGATCGATGAGCTGGGAGAAGTTCCGGATCTCATCATGTTAGATCCTCCAAGAGACGGTGTGAACCCAAAAGCACTTCGAAAGATTATTGACTTTGGCGTAAACCGGATGGTTTATATCGCCTGCAAACCAACCAGTCTTGCAAGAGATCTGGAGATGCTTCAGGGACGCGGATATAAAGTAGAAAAGATATCATGCGTTGATTTATTCCCGCATACAGTGCATGTCGAGACGGTATGCCTTTTATCCCGAGAAAAATCTACAACGTAATCAATGTGAAGGTGGAATTCGGAGAAGGTGAGGACAAAGTGCTACTTGATAATATTGCTAAAAGAGCAGAAGCGTATAAGCCAAAAGAGAGAGTGACCTACAAAATGATAAAGGAGTACATAGAAGCGAAATATGGCTTCAAGGTACATACTGCTTATATTGCGGAGGTAAAGAGAAGTTTGGGCTTGCCGATGTATGATGCACCTAATGCGGTAGAAGAACTGAAACATCCTACGGCAGAGAAAGTGGAAGCGATAAAGGATGCGTTGAAATATTTTAATATAGTAAAATGATATAATGAAATGGAGAAAATGCCATGAAATCAAAGTTAAAATTGTTTGAAATTAATAATCTTTTTAATCAGTTTGATGTTAGATTACCTTTAGATGAAAAAGTGAATATATTTTTAGGCGAAAACGGTATGGGAAAGACAACGATATTGAATTGTCTATATTATGTTTTAAGTGGAAATATTGAAAAACTGAATAATATTATTTTCGATGCCATTTCATTAACATTTATTGACGGTGAAAAGATTAGTATTAACCATAATGACATATCATCATATGTGGAAGATTATATATATGGTAATTCCCCATACAGAAGGCGTAGAGTACGATTTGAAAGTTTATTTTCAATAAAGGAATTAGAAAACATAAACAAACTAATTGAGGAAGGTTCTAATGAGGATGAGTTAAAGAAGTACTATTTTAAAGTAAGTGATATATTTGGAATGCCGCCTACTATGGCTCGTCGGGAATTAGAACGTTATATTTTACAACGATATCAGAAAAATAACACAATAAAAGCAGATTTTAATAATGTGATTGAATTTAAGAAAAAAGTAGAAGAAAAAATTGAAGAAGAAATTTTGTACTTTCCTACATATAGGAGAATAGAAGAAGATATGTCTAATTTAGGCATAGATATTGAAAAAGATCGTGTGAAAAGCCGACTCATACAATTTGGAATGACGGATGTAGAGAAAAACATAGAAACACTTTTGCAAACAATAAAGTCGGTTGCAATTACAGGATTCGCTAAAATGACGGGTGTTCTTTTGAAGCAATATTTAAATGGTGAATTGTCTGATTTTGAAAACTATAAAATTGAACAGAAAAAGTTGATTATTGCATTGGCGAGAATAGGAGACCAAATTGAGGAACGAGATAAACAAAGAATTATTAAATTGGTTGACAGTTCTGATATTTATAATAGTGAAAATAGGTATCTATTAAATCTCATTAAGAATCTAATAGATAGTTATGAAAGACAAAATATGTATGACGAAAGGGTAAAAACATTTTGTTCAATATGTAATAATTATTTAAATGGTAAGAAATATATATATGATGAAACTAATGTAGAATTAGGGATATACAAGGATAAAGCCAAAAAGCCGATTAGTATTCAAAATTTATCATCAGGCGAGAAACAAATCATTTCCGCATTTTCAAAATTATATATCGAAAATATAGAAAAATGCATTATCTTGTTTGATGAACCCGAATTATCATTGTCTATAAAATGGCAGAATATGTTTCTTCCAGATGTCGTTAATTCTGGAAAATGTTCAACATTAATAGCCGTAACACATTCTCCCTTCATATTCGATAATGAATTTGACGATTTGGCAAAGGATATGGGAAATTGTTTGTCTGAGAATGCATGAGGGAGAACAAAATGGATATACAAAAGGTAAAAGATGCAAGAAACAAAGGTGTGGTGGCTTTTTCGCGGTATTGCCAAGAGAAAAGGAAATATAGAGACTATTTATTTTGTTTCTTTGAGGGAGAAGATGCAAAATACTATTTTCCACGAATAGAAAAGTACAGTGGTTATGAATATACCAAAATAATTCATTATAATTGTGGTGGGAAAAAGGGGGTATTGAAAGCGTTGAATCTTGTTGAAAAAAATAGAGACGAAATCTATACTGCAAAGGCTTTTTTTGTTGATAGTGATTATGATACAACAAAATATAATAATTCTTTATTATATCAAACCCCGTGTTATTCTATAGAAAATTTTTATACTAGTGAGAAAGCTTTTTCAAAGATGTTAAATAGAGAGTTTGGGATTAATACAACAGAAAAAGATTTTTCAAAATGTTGTTCTGACTATTCCAAAAGACAGCAAGAATTTCACGATGCAACTATTTATATAAATTCGTGGCTAGTATGTCAAAGGTTACATGAAGAAAAAATAGAAGAAAACCATAAAATAGTATTATCTGATTTTAAAATATCTAAATTGTTTTCAGAAATAGCTATTGATAGTATTGTTTCTAAAGGGAAAATAAATCGTGAAAAAATAGAAGAATTATTCCCAGATTCGAAAAAAATAGAAGAATGTGAAATTGAGAAAAAAATAGAATATTTTAAACAAGGCGACATGGGAAAGTTATTCAGAGGAAAGTTTGAAATAGAGTTTTTAAAAAAGATAATTGACTCATTGAAAGCAAAAAATAAAATGGGAGGATATTTTTCTCAAAAATATACATCTGTGCATATTGATCCTAATATTAATATATTATCGGCTTTGGCGGATTATGCTGATACGCCACAATGTTTAATTGATTTTTTAAAACAATATCAAGCGGCATAGAATTTGTACTGTATGAGATGACTAAAATTTTGTGACAGAGTAGAGCATAAAGCATAACATATATGATTTTGTGGGAAATGGGCTGCACGAACAGTGTTAGTACTGCAGAAATATTGCCAATATTTCCGTAATTTTGTGGGGATATAATTTGAATTTGTACGCACGTCGAGACGGTAGTACTTTTGTCCCACAAATCACCAGATAGTGTTATTAATGTGAAGGTGGAGTTCGGAAAAGGTAAGGGGAAGGTGCCGTTGGACGCGATTGCAGAGCGGGCAAAGAAATATCAGCCGCAGCCTAAAATTACATATAAAATGATACAGGAATATGTGGAGAAGAAATATGGATTTAAGGTGCATACTGCATATATTGCGGAGGTAAAGAGGTCATTAGGTTTGACAATGTACGATGCGCCTAATGCGACAGAGGAATTGAAGCAGTCGAGGAAATGTCCGCCGAAAGAAAAAGCAGAAGCGATAACGGAGGCACTAAAATATTATGAAGTAATTTGATATATGATCAGGGGATTATGATATAATTGCAGGAGGAACAATGGGGAAAATAGTTAAAGATACAATCCATGCAAATGGAATAGATATTGGAATTTATACACAGGATTTTGAGAATGAATTTATTTCATTAACTGATATTGCCCGGTATAAAAGTGATGATCCAACAGCGGTTATTCAAAATTGGATGAGAAATCGGGATGTGATAGAATTTCTGGGATTATGGGAAAGGCTACACAACCCAGATTTTAAACCCCTCGAATTCGAGGGGTTTAAAAAGCAGGCAGGTGCGAATGCTTTTACAATGTCACCGAAGAAATGGATAGAATCGACAGATGCTATTGGCATTGTTTCAAAAGCAGGACGCTACGGAGGAACATATGCCCATAGCGATATTGCTA